>ERZ1036470.5-NODE-5-length-250824-cov-32.790305_pt1 | contig 250824 bp, 179 predicted proteins | sample MGYA00514232_ERZ1036470 | MGnify/ENA primary metagenome ERZ1036470 (study PRJEB33795, sample SAMN09464898) | human gut metagenome | isolation source: Bloodstream | host: Homo sapiens | place: USA: Stanford, California | collected 2016-02 ... | reverse complement strand
TGATGCTTGTTTATATTTGGATATTTATTAGTAACCTTGTACTTGGTTCTGATGAGACCATGTCTTGTTTATAATATAAATATCTAAATAACAACCATCTAGTTCGTTTTTTCTTTAGTTCTCCACTACCATCGGTAATTTTACTATTTAGTTATCCGCTGATTATCTTTATCTTATCATTCATATCATCTACACTAACCGACATAGTTTCATCAGAACTCATGTATATGAAAACTGCAAATATGCAGAAAGGAGATAAGATTTGTATGGCGTGGATATGTAATATATATGTAATATGAAAGTGGATGGACATTTGCTTATAGATCTGAAGAATGGAGATGAAAAGGCTTTTGAGACTCTATTCTGGAAATATAATGAGCATGTATATCATTTTATTTACTCATTACTATATGAAAAATCTATGGCAGAGGACTTGACCCAAAACGTTTTTCTTAAGATTTGGGAGAAGCATGAGACGATAGATGTGGAGCAAAACTTTGACGCCTATCTATTCACCATCGCCCGTAACTTAGTTTATAAAGAGACAGAGAATCGGCTACTCTCCGAGAAACTGACGGAAAGCCTACAACGGCAACTATCAGATGCCGATTCTCTTACGGAAGAACGAATCGACGCAGAGTCTTTACGGGAATATATTAATAGCTTGATAGAAGAATTACCGCCATCACGTCGGGAGATATTCCGTTTGAGCCGTCATGAACATTTATCATATAGAGAAATAGCGGAACGCCTCTCTATCTCAGAAAAGACCGTGGAGACACAGGTAAACAGGGCTTTACGTTTTTTGCGAGATCGGCTGTCTTCTGATGGCTTTCTTTGCCTTATAACACTCTTTTTATAGTTAATAAGCATTAAATATCTTGTGGTTTGTAGGGGTAGATAGTTTTTATCGGATATACGTATATATGTATATGATTGGAGTGGAAAATGTATTTGTCGATTGATTACGGATATAAGACTATTCAATATTTGTGTGACAAACGATGATAAAGAACTAATAGCCTTGGGCTGGGATGATGATTATCATCTGTATTCTTTTGATCTGTCAAAGGTTATGTCGGTTTGGTAGTGAAAAACATTTACTCTATTGAAAATCCTTTTCGTAACCGTACATGCGGAAAGGAACATCGACCGTTTACTTATGAAGGCAGAAAATAAGTATGATATTAATTTGTGTTAAATCACGGATCTCTCGATTTTTCCGTGTAAGGGTAAAGTTCTTTTTCGGGATATACTTATTACACGATGAGAAAAATGCATACACATATCGAATTATTGGATCGCTTCATGAGTGGTAAGACTTCACCGGAAGAAGAGCGAACTCTTTTGGCGTGGTTTAGAGATCCCGATCATAAAGAAGAGATCATGGCTTTTTATAAGTCTAGATGGGAAGAATCTTCCGGGAAAAAGCTTTCTCCTGAGATACAAGGACAGATGTTTTGTGAGATTAAAAAGCGGATAAGACAAGAGAAGAAAACTCTGGAGATAAAGAAGAAACCGCATACCTTATGGAAGTGGCTTTCTTATGCGGCGGTGGCTTTAATATGTATAGGCCTTGGAATTGGCTCCCATTGGTATAATATGAGACAGGTTCCACCACCTGATCCATTGGATTATGTGGTGTTGGCAGATAATGGGCAACGTGCTAGCGTGGTTCTTCCTGATGGGACGAAAGTATGGTTAAATTCGCATACTAAACTTAATTATAAGAGTGATTATGGCGTGAAAGAAAGATCAGTTTCTTTATCTGGTGAGGCTTATTTTGAAGTTTCGAAAGATACATTGCGCCGTTTCTTGGTAAATGCGGGGGATATGGAAGTCGAGGCGCTAGGCACAGCTTTTAATGTGAAGGCGTATGAGGAAGATGACGAGGTGGTTACGACCTTGTTTGAAGGCAGTGTACGAACAGCGGTTGGAAAAGAGTTTGTGATTCTGTCTCCGGATGAGAGTGCGGTTTTTAATAAGTCTAGTCATATATTATCTGTTAATCACCCGACAAATGCTTCTTATGCCCGTCTTTGGCGTACGAATGAACTGGCCTTCTCTGGCGAGTCGTTGGAGGAGATTGCGGTATTGATGAATCGAATGTATAATGTTGAAGTTCGTTTTTTGTCCAATAAGATTAAAGGCTACAGTTTCTCGGGGGTGATCCGGAATAATAGTCTGGATAATGTATTTGAAATAATAAGCCTTACGGCTCCGATTACGTATGTGTCGGTAGGTGATACTATTTATTTAAATGAGAAATAGAAAGTTGAGTGTTAACCTAATAAAGAAGAAGCCTATGAGATGAGCTAGATGATTGTAGTAAAAAAAGAAGAAAGGCAAGGCCCTTCTTCCTCTTAAGCAAAATCACTTGTATATAATATCTTCAAGGAAATAACTAGCCGGTTATAAATAAGATAGAATATGTAAATGATTTGCTTGTAAAGTTACCTGTTTAAAATCTATGTATTATTAAAAAACTTTTAAAAATGAGTAATTTCAAGCACTCTTTTTTCCGGACACTTTTGTATGCCCAATTATTGTCGGGCTTTTCCGGAGTTGCGATTGCCGCCCAGATATCGTTGTCGGTAAAGGATAGACCGATGCGGGAGGTTATTAAAGAATTAGAGGAAACGACTGAATATCGTTTTTTCTATAATGATGGGATCAAAGGTCTGAATTCTCCGATCTCTGTTGACGTGGAAGATGCGGATATTAATGCTGTAATGGATGCGATAGCAAAGCAAGCGAATGTAGCTTATGTATTGAAATCGGGTCATCAGATCGTTTTATCATCGGTAAAAACTGTTCAGCAACAAGGTAATAAGAAAGTTACCGGTACGATTACAGACCCGAAAGGGGAACCAATCATCGGGGCGAATGTGGTCGTGAAAGGATCTACCAATGGTACCATCACGGATATAGATGGTCATTTCTCTATTGAGGTAACTCCGAATGCGATACTTCAGGTTTCTTATATTGGTTATGTGGCTCAAGATGTTCCGGTAGGCAATAAAGATAATTTGGTTATATCTATTCATGAGGACACGCAGAAGCTGGATGAGGTAGTCGTGGTGGGTTATGGTTCCCAGAAAAAAGTGAATTTGACCGGTGCGGTAGAGCAAGTGACTAGTGATGTATTCGAGGGGCGTCCTACGGCTAACGCTACTCAGATGCTAGAAGGAGTTGTCCCGAACTTGAATATTTCCTTGTCTGATGGTAAACCGGGGCGTACGGCGGATTTTAACGTACGTGGCGCCGGTTCTATCAATGGGGGTAGTGCTTTGGTGTTGATTGATGGTGTGGAAGGAGACCCTTCTATGTTAAATCCGAATGATATTGAGAGTATTTCCGTATTGAAGGATGCTGCCGCTTCCGCTATTTATGGCGCACGTGCTCCATTTGGCGTGGTTTTGATCACGACGAAGAACGCTACGGAAGGTAAGCCGAAGGTGACATGGTCTTCTAGCTATTCATTACAATCACCACAGAATGTGCCGGATGTAGTTTCCGATGGTTATATTTGGGCAAAGCATTTTTATGACGCTTATTTTAATTACAATCAAGCGAATCCTTCCGGTATCAACAAGACACAGCAATTTTCCGTGGCTTGGCTGGACGAGTATAAGCGCCGTCATGAGACGGGCGATTTCGGGACGGTGATCTCTGATGGCTCTATCGGTACAAAAGGCCGTTATGTGTATTATCCGGAAGGAACCGACTATTATGATCTGATGTATAAGAAGAGTGTCTTTGCGCAGAATCAAAATCTTTCCATCTCGGGTTCCGACGGGAAGTTTGATTATTATTTGTCAGGACGTTTCTATAGTTACGATGGACTTTTCGATAGCGATGAGCAAACGGATAAGTTCAAGACCTATAACATGCGTTTCAAGGGAGGTTATCAGTTAACTCCTTGGTTGAAGATCAACAATAACTTTGAGTTTTCCCATAATAAATACTACAATCCGATTACCTATTCGGAAGGTTCTGGTGTGGTATGGAGAAATATCGCGGACGAGGGACACCCGTCATCGCCACTGTTCAACCCTGATGGTACGATGACTTATTCTGCCGTCTATACCGTAGGCGATTTGCTTTATGGACGTAGCGGTATTACGACAAAGAACTCCAACTTAAAGAATACTACGACATTCAATGCTAAGTTCTTGGGTGACCGTTTGCGTGTGAATGGTGATTTCACGTATCAACAGAAGACGCAAGAGAAGACCAAGAAACAAGTACGTTCACCGTATGCACGGTCGGTTGATGCAGATGGGGAAAGCCAGATCGAACATATTACGGGTACCTATTCCAATTTGGCAGAGACAACTGATCATACGAACTATCTAGCAACGAACCTTTTCGCAGAGTTTGAGGAAACTTTTGCCGAGAAACATTATTTCAAGGCCATGGCTGGATGGAATTACGAAAAATCTACTTTCAAACGCATCTATGCTTATAATGATGACTTGTTGACGGACGACGTGGACAACATGAATTTGGTGATGGGTACTGATAACCGGAGTATTACCTCACAATGGAAGGCTTATCAGTTTGGCGGCGCTTTCTTCCGTTTGAATTATGCCTTTGATGATCGTTATCTGTTGGAGGTAAACGGACGTTACGATGGTTCCTCCCGCTTCCCGAGTAATGAGCGTTGGGCTTTCTTCCCCTCGGCTTCTGTGGGTTGGCGAATCTCGCAAGAACCTTGGTGGAATGTTAAGTCCGAACATATCTCTAACGCTAAGATCCGATTTTCTTGGGGCTCTTTGGGTAATGCTGCCGGGTTGAGTAATTATCAATATATCCAGACATTGGGTATCAGCAAGTCTGATTATATCCTTGACGGTTTGCGGCAGAATTATATGTCATCTCCGGCGGCTCTTCCCGGCAACTTGACGTGGGAAACCGCTACGACGTATGATATAGGAGCGGATTTAGGATTCTTTGATAATCGTTTGACCGTAAGTGGAGATTATTATATCCGTAAAACAACTGATATGATCGTGAATGGTCCGACCGTGCCGGATGTGTTCGGTGCTTCTTCTCCGAAAGGTAATTATGCGGATATGTCTACTTATGGCTATGAGTTGTCTTTGGAATGGAGAGATGGATTCGATTTAGCTGGTAAACGATTTAATTATAGCATCAAGGGTACATTGGCAGATTACTATTCAGTGATCGATAGGTTTAATAATGCGAATATGTCATTGAGCGAGTACGCCAATCAATCACTCGACAAGAATTATTACGAGGGGATGCGTATCGGTGAGATTTGGGGATTTGTATCCAATGGTTTGTGGCAGGACCAAGCCAGTATCGATGCGGCTGAGGCTGCCGCGAAAGCTGCGGGACAATCCTATTATAATCCGCTCATGCAAACATCGAAAACCTATAAGTTGTATCCGGGTGATATTAAGTTTGAAGACTTAAATGGCAACGGTTATATTGATCGTGGACAGAATACGGTAGATGATCCGGGCGACCGTAAGATCATCGGTAACGAGGAGCCTCGTTATATTTATAGCTTTACGCTTTCTGCCGATTGGAACAATATCTGGGTGAGTGCTTTCTTCCAAGGAGTGGGTAAGCAGGATTGGTATCCGTCTAATGAAGCCTCTACGTTCTGGGGGCAATACAATCGCCCGTATAACCAGATGCCTTCTTGGCATGTGGGAAACTATTGGACTCCTGAGAACCCGGATGCATTCTTGCCTCGTTACGCTGGTTACTATGCGCCTTTCTATGGAGGTCATAAGAACGCTAACACGCGCTATTTGATGAATGCGGCCTATCTACGCTTGAAGAACATACAGGTTGGCTATAATTTACCGTCGGAATGGATTAAAAAATTGCATTTGACAAATGTGGGAATTTACCTTTCCGGGGAAAATCTCTTTACATGGTCTCCGCTTTACAAATATTCCAAGGATGTCAATGTCTCGAATATCGGTGAATCGGATAAGGACTTGACTTCCAGCAACAGTGGTGATGGATATAATTACCCGATGATGAAGTCGTTCAGCATCGGCCTGAATGTTACATTTTAAAGAATAGGAGATTATACGAAATGAAAAAGAATATACTATTAAGCGGTCTGGTGGCACTCTTGGCTATATTTTCGGGATGTGAGATGAATGAGGAACCAAAGTCGGAGGCTTCTGTGGATATGGTGTTTAGCTCCGAGAATGGTTTGAAGACGTATGCATATTCGTTTTACAATGTCTTACCTTCCCGGGGAAGTGCTTTCCGGCGTGATGCTACGGCGGATTATGGAGTGAAGAATTCCTTAGGCGGTATGGAGGTTGGCGCTTATACCACGAATAGCGCGACGAGCTGGTCGTGGTCGGCTCTTCGTAATATAAATTTCTTTTTGGAGAATAACGTGAATGAGTCACTAAGCACAACTATCCGTGACAATTACAATGGTATCGCACGCTTGTTCCGTGCTCGCTTCTATTTTGATAAATTGGTACAATATGGCGAGGTACCTTGGATTGATAAGGTATTTAACGAGGCTGAAGACCCGGATCTTTATAACCCGCGTGATACGCGTGATGTGATTATCGGGCATATCTTGGAGGATTTGGATTATGCGTATACGAATATATTGGAAGAGGATGTCACGCATAATTCAACGATCGTAAATAAATGGACAGCTGCCGCTTTCAAATCTCGTGTTTGCTTGTTTGAGGCTGCTTGGCGTAAATACCATGCCGCTGACCAATTGGATATCGCTCGTACGGGATGTACGGAATATTCGGCCAAAGATTTATATAGACTAGCGGCTGAGGCGGCTAAGGAAGTTATGGATAACGGACCGTACAAACTTTATACTTCGGGTGCTTATAGCGAGGGCCGTGGAGCGTATCGCGAACTTTTCATTGCCGATAAGGCCGTTACCACGGAGGTAATGATGGCTATCGAGACTGACAAGGTGTTAGGACTGGGTGAGCAGAATTGGTGGTATAATTCCTCTACTTACGGACCACACTTATGCATGAGCCGTAAATTTATGCTGTCATACTTGAATGCGGATGGTACGCCTTATGTCGAGAAAAAAGCGGATGGAAGCTATAAGAATTTCGTGGAGGAGACAACAGGACGTGATACCCGCTTGAACCAAACGATCCGGGGAGCGGATTATACCCGTAAGAATGCTTCTGGTGTTTATGAGCCGACCGCGGCTAATTTTACGGGACATACATTGACGGGATATCAGTTTACGAAGTTTGCCATGGATGACGTGGCTTACGATGATGCGGCTACGAATGATAATGACATTCCTATCATGCGCTATGCTGAGGTTTTGTTGAACTATGCTGAGGCTAAGGCTGAATTAGGCGAACTGACTGATGCGGATTGGGCGGCTACGATAGGTGCGCTTCGTTCTCGTGCGGGAATTACGGGAGGTACACCACAGACAGGTACATTGACAACCCGTCCGTCATCCGCAGAGCCTTATATCGCTTCTTATTACCCGACGATCTCTGATCCTTCCTTGTTGGAGATCCGTCGCGAACGTGGTATTGAACTTTGTCTGGAAGGTTTGCGCCTAAATGATTTGAAACGTTGGAATTGTTGCGATCTTTGGGTGAACGATCCTTGGGAAGGTATCTTTATCCCATCACTTAACCAACCGTTGGATGTGAATGGCGATGGTAATTATGATGCCTATTTCTATGATACGGATAAGATCGCTGATGAGAAGTATGCTGCGATTGGTGTCTATGTGGGTACAAATAAGAGTAATGTGCTTAACGTGAAGCCGGTTCAAGGAGGTTATTTGATGGAGTATAATTACGCCGGACGTAGCTGGCCGGCTCGTCAGTACTTATATCCGATACCGGAGGTAGTAATTCAGTTCAATACGAATCTAAGCCAGAATCCGGGCTGGTAATCAAGGGGGTATCATGAGAAACTTAATTATAGTGTTTATCTCTTTATTTACTTTCTGCATAGGGATATCCGGACAACAGAAGTGTAAACTGAACGTGGGTAGTTTTAACCTGCGGTATGATAATGAGGGGGATAAGGATGATTCATGGGTACACCGCAAAGACATGGCGGTATCTTTGGTTCATTTCCATGATTTTGATGTCTTTGGGATTCAAGAAGGGTTGATTCACCAAGTGAAGGATTTGGTGAAAGATGGTATGTATACGTTTGTTGGTGTAGGCCGGGATGACGGAAAAGAGGCAGGGGAACATGCTGCGGTCTTATTTAAGAAAGATCGGTTTAAATTATTGGACTCGGGAAATTACTGGTTGTCGGAGACACAGGATAAGCCTTCTTTTGGCTGGGATGCGCAATGCCGGAGGGTTTGTTCTTGGGCGAAGTTGAAGGATAAGGTTTCGGGAAAGGAATTTTATTTCTTTAGTGTGCATTTCGATCATATCGGTAAAGTGGCCCGTCATGAGTCTGCTTTGATTATGTTGGCTAATATTAAAAAGATAGCGGGGGATTCCCCTGCTATCTGTGTAGGTGATTTCAATGGTACGCCGGATTCTGAGCCTATACAAATATTGAAATCCGATGGTTTACTGTTGGATTCACGGGAAATCTCAAAAACACCACCCTATGGAACGGTAGGAACGACAAATCAATTTAATTTGAATGCTCCGATGAAGAATCGAATTGACTACATTTTCGTTACCAAGAATATTCACGTGAATAAATATGGTACGTTGAATGAGTTCCAATACGGTCATTACCCTTCAGACCATTTCCCGATTATGATTGAGGCTGAATTTTGAGTTTAAGGATTAGGATGTTAAAAATAATTATAAAGGTATGAAGAAGCTAATTTATTCTTTCTTATTTCTCCTTTGCTCCGTGTTTGCGTTGCAGGCGGAGTCTATGGTAGTTGCCACTTATAATTTGCGTAACGCGAATGCGGGTGACTCGACGAATGGTAATGGCTGGGGGCAACGGTATCCGTATATCGCCCAGTTGATTCAGTTTCACGGTTTTGATATTTTCGGAACTCAAGAAGGCAAGTATCAGCAATTGCAAGACCTTAAAAACGCAATGCCCGGTTATGATTATATCGGGGTAGGGCGTGATGATGGTAAACAAGCCGGGGAACACTCTGCCATATTTTATCGTAAGGAGAAGTTTGAGGTACTGGATCATGGGGACTTTTGGTTGTCTACGATAACCGATCGCCCTAATAAGGGATGGGACGCCGTTCTTCCCCGTATTTGCACATGGGGTAAATTTCGGGATAAACAAACCGGCTTTACTTTCTTGTTCTTTAACTTACATATGGATCATATTGGCGTACAGGCCCGTGCGGAAAGCGCGAAACTTATCCTTAAGAAGTTGAAAGAATTTCCGGAGAAGCTACCGGCGATTCTGACAGGTGATTTTAATGTGGATCAACATAATGAATCCTACTTATTACTGGACAATTCCGGTATTATGCGGGATTCTTATCAGATAGCGGATTTCCGGTATGTACCCAACGGCACGTTTAATGCCTTCCATGCGGATCGCAAAACAGACAGTCGTATCGATCATTTATTCCTTACGAAAGAGTTTGATGTGAAAAAATATGGTGTCTTGACGGATTCCTATCGCTCGGAAGCGAAAGAAAGTACGGAGAAAGAACAGAATGCTAATTTCCCTAAAGAGGTTTCCATGCAAAAATATGTTGCCCGTACACCATCCGATCATTTCCCTGTAATGATTGTGGTAGAAGTAAAATAAAAGAAACCTATTTTTTTACTGGAACCGCTCCATAATTCTATAGTCGCCGCCATTGATTTAGTAATCATTGGCGGTGATTTTATTTATACCTTGATTTTCTACTTTTATACACTTTTTGCTTTTGGTTGATATATGTTCGTTTTTTAATATGCTCAAGTCTCAGCGGAACTGCAGTAAAAATATTAGTTCCAATAGTATTCCCATGTTAAAACTCTGAAATATTTTCAGCAAATATACTAATATTTATTTTGAAAACACAAACTGTTATAATATTAGGTAATTGGTATATAAGTAAACTAAATATTATAAAAACACAATGAATGCTCCTTATATTGCGTATTGTTGATAACGAAATCAGTATTGTTGGAAAATCATCATAAATGAAAAGTGAGGTTTCTTTTCTTTGTTACTATAACTAAAAATTATTGATAATCAAAAATTCGTTAGGAGTTATAATCATATTATTCTCATAAGGTAAAGGTATCCTCACAATATTTTTATTGAAGATCTTTTTCTTTCTCCAATGGATGTGCCTAATCTATGCGATCCTGTTCGAGCTTAACATAAATAAGTGTTTGTTTTGTAATTAGACCCACGGTTTAATTTTATTTAACATTTTCTTGCGCTGAAAATAAATGATATATTTTGTGGTAGATATTTAGTTAACCTTGGTTTGCAGGCCTCTTGTAGGCCAGAGTATAAATTATATAAGCGTTGTATATTAATGCCTGTATCGATTTAAAGAATCGTCCGGATCAAGATTTTGCTCCTTACTGATGAATACTCCCATTAAACAAAAAGCAACACAAGCAAACATGGAAATGATGTATGACTAAATATGATATAATAAATACTATATAATTACTCAAGAGAAAACATAGTTCCGCTGAAACTCAGGTATATTTTATTTTTTGTAAGGAAAAATTATAATTGTATTATAAAATTTAATGTCTATGATGAAAAAGTTAACTTTTACCTTACTGTGCCTTGTGATCAGTATGTGTACAGTGGTTGCGCAGAATGTGAAGGTGACGGGAACTGTCACTAGCGCAGATGATGGGCAGCCGGTTATTGGTGCATCAATCATTGTCAAAGGGACAACGATTGGTACAGTAACAGATTTTGATGGTAAGTTCTCTCTGGATGTGCCGCAGGAAGGGAAAATATTGCAAATCTCGTATGTCGGCATGAATACGCAGGAGGTGGCTGTAAAGCCGGTCGTTAAAGTTCTCTTGCAGTCGGATACCCAGAAACTGGAAGAAGTAGTAGTTACGGCGATGGGTATCACTCGCTCTGAAAAAACCTTAGGTTATTCTGCTACGACTGTAAAGGCTGATGATATCATCAGTTCGCGTACGACAAATGTGGCTGATGCCCTTTCCGGTAAAGTAGCCGGTTTGTCTGTTAGTTCAACCTCTGCTGATCCGGGTTCGGTTAGTAATGTTGTGATTCGTGGTTTTAGTTCTATCAACGGTAGTAATCAGCCGCTTTATGTTGTGGATGGTGTGCCTTTGCAGAATAATATGGTTTCCGGCAGTGGTAAGAACGTATCGACTGGAGGTATCTCGAGTGTAGCTTCAGAAGATATCGCTTCGATGACCGTATTAAAAGGTGCGGCTGCGACTGCTCTATATGGTAGCCGTGCCGCTAATGGCGTGATCGTAATAACAACGAAGTCTGGAAAGAAGGGTGACGGACGTAATTTCTCGATCAGTTATAGTGGCAATGTGCAGTCACGTGTGGTTTCTTACTTGCCGGAATTGCAGAACTCATTCGGACAAGGATGGAACGGTGCGCAGACTTTTATTGAGAATGGTTCTTGGGGCCCCCGTTTGGATGGTTCGATGCAGGTATATGGTCCGATCTGGAATAACCAACAATTAATACATGAGTATAGTGCTAAGAAAAATAACTTGAAAGATTTCTTCGATCCGGGTTGGTCACAGAATCATACGATCTCTTTGAGTGGCGTCTCTAACGATAGCAAGATGGATTATTACCTATCTTATTCTTATACGAATGATGATGGTATCATGCCGGACGACTATGATACGTACGAACGTAATACGGTGGCCTTCCGTGGCGGTTACCAAGCGACAGACTGGTTGAAGGTGTCATCGTCTGTCAACTTCGCACGCAGCCAGACGGATGCCGTGGGTAGTTTCCAAGGTACATCCGTGATTGATGGTGTACTAGAGTTGCCGCGTGATATCTCTATTGTGGACATGAAAGATACTAGTTCTCCGTTCAATACTCCGGAGGCTTACTTTACCCCTTACGGTATCACTAATCCGTATTGGGCGTTGGAAAATAACTATAACCATACGGCATCGAAACAGATCTATGGTAAAGTGCAGTTGGACGTGAATCCAATTAAGGAATTGAAGCTTTCTTATCGTATGGGTTTCGACTATACGGATTACGATCGTAAGGTAGGTTCTCCGCAAATTAACTTGGATGACGCCTTGATCGACGAGGATTATGGATACGCTCCTTCCAATATGAACCAGAGTGGTTATGTTTATGCGAGCTATGGTCGTTATTACGAGTTGAACCATGACTTCTTAGCCAACTATGCTAAACGTTTCTTGGATAATAAGTTGGACGTTAACGTAAATGTCGGTGTGAACATGAATGAGCGCGGTAATACGCGTATGACCGGTCAGACCGATGATTTATCTTTCTATACCGGTTTCTGGGATTTGAGCAACGGTTCAACGAAGACAACTTTGGAGGAAACCCAACAGAAACGTCGTTTGGTTGGTCTTTTCGGTGATGTAACTTTTGGATGGGACGATATGATTTACTTGAACTTGACGGCCCGTAACGACTGGTCGTCTACGTTGCCGATCGACAACAATAGCTTCTTCTATCCAGGTGCTACATTAAGCTGGATCTTTACCCGATTGATCCCTGAAAATGAAATTCTTACCTTTGGTAAAGCTCGTTTGGCTTACGGTAAGACCGGTAATGACGCTTCTCCTTATCGTACCGGACTTACTTATGTGCAAGGTACGGCGCATGGTTATTATGGCAGTGATGTATCTAAGTTCCCAATGAACGGGGTGAATGCTTTTATGGCTTCCAATACGAAGGGGAGCAACACGCTGCGTCCGGAAATGACTTCCGAGTTTGAGGTAGGTATGAATTTACAATTCTTTAATGGACGTTTCGGTATCGATGCCGCTTATTACGATCGTAAGACGAAAGACCAGATTTTTACTCTTCCGACCGATCCTTCAACAGGTTTCAGCTATATGGTGACTAATTTTGGTGAAGTCAGCAACAAGGGTGTCGAATTGGTTATCAATACGATTCCGGTACAGACCAAGAATTTTCGTTGGGACTTGAGTTTCAATTTCTCGAAAAACAACAATAAGGTGCTTTCATTACCTGAGAGCTTGGAAGGTGGAAAAGTTTCTATTTATAATTTCTCCGCCGGTAATGATGCGATTTATATGTATGCGGAAGAAGGTAAGCCGATGGGACAGTTCTATACTTATTTACCAAAGAAAACAGCGGATGGAAAGCCAATTGTAGATGCGAATGGTTATCCTGTTTTAGGTACGTCGGTTGAAGATACCGGAAAGAACATGAATTATGATTGGACTGGTGGTATCAATACGGCTCTTACTTACAAGGATTTCACGTTGAGCGCGGCTTTGGATATCCGTAGTGGTGGTTATATGTTCTCACGTACAAAGAACTTGATGCAGTTTACCGGTAACGGTGTGGTTACGACTTACAACGATCGCCGTCCGTTCATTATCCCGAATTCGGTTGTTGATAATGGTGATGGTAGTTATTCTGAAAACACAACTCCTATCTATCTGGGTAATGGTAGTTATCAGACCTATTTCAATGATTATGGATATGGTGATGGTGGAGAGGCCTATTTGATGGATCGTTCATTCGTCAAATTGCGTAACATTAGTTTGACTTGGAATGTCCCGAAGCGGTGGGTACGTAAGATGTCATTGAGTAATTTGGCTATTACGGCGTTCTGTAACAATGTGTTTACTTGGACTGCATCAGACAACCGCTATGTTGATCCGGAATCAACTACCGTATCACAGTCTTCTTATGGTGATTTGGCTACGCAATTTGGTGAGCTTTATACCAACCCGTCTTGCCGTGTATTCGGATGTAACCTGAGTGTTAAATTCTAAAAACAAGGAGAAAATAAGATATGAAAAAGATATTATTAGCATCAGCACTACTTTTAGGTGTGAGCTTTACTTCTTGCAACAGCTATTTGGATATCAATACTGATCCAAATTCGCCTGCAGAAGAAAACATCGAGACATTTATGTTGATGCCTGCCATCGAGATGAATACGGCTTCCAGTTATGGTAACTTTCTGCGTATCGCCGGCGGTTTCCATGCCCAGCAGTATGCTCATCTGTTCGGTACGAGCAACTATTTGGATTATTCGAAGTTCAATATGTCGGCAACCCGCAGTAGCGGTACCTATACGCAGTTTAACCAAAAAGGTTTACAGAACTTGAAAACATTGTTGGCTAAGGCCACAGAAGATGAAGACTGGGGTACTTACTTGGCCGGTACGGTTTTGCGTGCGTTCATTTACGAAGCTTTGGTGGATTGCTATGGTGAAGTGCCCTATACGGAAGCGTTGGACTTGGAAAACTTCCCGACCCCGAAGTATGATGAAGGGCAAACTGTTTATGAGGGCGTGATTGCCGAAATCAACGCGGCATTGGAAAAGGTTTCCCCTGCGAATATCGTTTGTACCAACTTCCTCTTTCCGTCTTCGACGGCTGATAAATGGATACAATTCGCCAATGCGTTGAAGTTGAAAATGCTTATGCGCATGTCTAATGTTAAAGATGTACGCTCTGAGGTGGCAGCTTTGATTGCGGAAAACAACTTCCCTGCTTCTGATGTCTCTTATAAAGGTTGCTGGAAGAATGAACCGGGACAGATGAACCCATTTTATTCGGAAGAGTTTGCTACGACTTGGGGATCTACGCAGACCAATATTGCGGCCAACTTAGCTATTATCGGTACGATGCAGGTGAAGAACAGCGAAGGCGCTATTGAATATGAGGACCCGCGTTTGTCTGCGTTTTTCGAAAAAAACAAGGCTGGAGAATATGTCGGTGGTATCTCGGGTACCAACTATCCGAAGTCTACGAGCAAACTACAAGATTGGTGCCGTCCGGTAGCTACGTTTGACATGCCGGTTTACTTGATCACTGTATCGGAGATCGAATTCTTTAAGGCTGAATATTACGCACGTTATGGATCAGCGGCAGATGCTCAAGCTCATTATGCGGCTGCAATCGAGGCATCGTTTGCTTCCGCCAATGTGGATGGAGCGACCGATTACATAGCCCGTTATCCATTCGAGGCTTCCAACTATAAGAAGAGTATTGGCTTGGCTAAGTGGGTAGCACTTTCAGGAGTCAATCCGTTCGAGGCTTGGTGTGAAATGCGTCGTTTGGATTATCCGACATTCGGCACAGTCAAGGGCAATGATTTCTATACCGAGGGCGATCAGGAATCATACAATGTTTCTAAGTATGTGCCTGGTACGCTGTACACTCCGATCCAAGTATTTGGCGAAGTAGGTGCGAATAAATTGTTAGAACGTTATCCGTATGCTGAAAGCTCATCCTCCCGTAATGAGAACACGCCGGCATTCCCGGGGTATACAGCACCGGTATTCTGGGGTAAATAATCAAATTAAAAAGAGACATTTATGAAAAAGGTAATTTATAGTTTATTGCTTTTTTGCGGTCTTGTCGGTTTGTGGGGCTGCGAGAAAACTACAGAAGGTCTGACGAAAGTGACCTATTATGTGAACTTTGAGATGAATGGCGACGATCCTATGTTGGTATCGGTTGGCAGCTCTTTTGCTGATCCCGGTGTCGTTGCCAAGGAAGGGGAAGAAGACGTGACTGCTTCGGTGATTGTCAATAGTAATGTGGACGCCAGCAAGATCGGTCTTTATTCCGTATCTTATTCAGCTGCGAATGCGGATGGATTTTCTAGCTCGGCTAAACGCACGGTGATCGTTTATGATCCGGCTATCACGACAAATGCATCTGGTTCATATACGGTGGATGCGAGTGTTAGTTATCGGGATATGAATGGTGCACAAGCTCCATTCAAAGGGGATTTCAGTATATCGGTGGATCAAGTGGCTCCGGGTATATTTGCGATATCCGATTTCTTGGGTGGATGGTATGATCAAGGTGCGGCTTATGGTGCGTCATATGCTATGAAAGGTTATTTTAAATTGAATGCCGACAATACGATCGAACCACTCAGCAGCCTCGTTGCTGGTTGGGGCGACTCTATGGATAGCATGAGAGAGGGTAAGTATGATCCGGAAACAGGACAGATCTCTTGGTATATCGATTATGCGGGACAGATGACATTCTATGTAGTAATGAACAAATAAACGGATAGGAATTATGAATAAACATATTGTATGGCTATTTTCCCTGCTGGTATTCGTATTGGCAGGTTGCGAGAAAGACGAAATCGACGGTACAGCTACCGAAGCGCTTGCTGGTGAATGGTATGTGACGGTGGATGCGGTGGATGAAGGCAGTAATGTGGTGGCCGAGGATTGCTTTGGATTGGGGTATATCCACATGAATACCTATAATACGGCTGCTGATACGCAGGCTGAGATGTATGTGGATGATCTGAAAAACTTTTGGGATTTCAAGGTTCGGGTTAGTTCGGATGTAAATGCGATGACATTTGCGACAAATGGTGCCATGCCTAATGAATCCTACGAAGGTTGTGATGTGACGATTGATGGAGGTAAAATTTTGTTGGAGGCTGCTACGACACCTCACGGAACTCCTGCGGATAGCATAGTATATTATGTGTCATTTAGTGATGATGAACCCGGTATGCGATATAAGGTTTCCGGATATCGTTATACGGGACTCGCTGTTGACGATTAATGTATGAAAGCCATTTAGAAAAACATAAGTCAACCAATATATTTTAACAGGACACACTAAAAACGACCGGAGTAAGTAGGGATACTAGCTCCGGTTTTTCTTATTGACCTTTTGATCTTATTTATTTTATTTCGTTTGTAATTCAGCTTTTCTCATACCTGCGGAAACCAATCAAATAATAATTTTTCTACATTTGCATTACAGGAGATTTGAGGAAAGACACGTTGATCCCTTGTGAAATATTATGATAATAAAGATTATATGCCTGAAATTCATCCTGATAAGGTTTTAATGATAGCGATCAGAAATAATGATTATATCAGTTATAATAAACTGTTTGATCGTTATTACGGGCGTCTTTGTCAGTATGTGTATAGTCTATTGATGGATAGAAATGATGCGGAGGATGTTGTTCAAGAGCTTTTCTTGAATTTATGGAAAAATAGGGGGAGAATAGAGATAAAGGAAAATGTATCAGGATATTTATATCGGATGGCTAAACATCTGGCCTTGAACTTTATCCGATCAAAGGTGCAGACGGGAAGTTTATCAGAGAATCAAGACTTATTACTTCTATCCTATGAAGATAATCAACTGGAAACAGAAGAGTTTAGGATCGCTCTTTATGATTGTATAGACCATTTGCCGGATCGGAGCAGAGAAGTGTTACTTCTTCACAGGGTAAAAGGATTGAAGCAGAAAGAAATATCGGAGAAACTATCTATATCCGTGAAAACAATTAAAAATCAAATATGGATGTCTTTACAGAAGTTGAAGGAATGTCTGGAGATGAAGGAGGTATAAAATAATGAGAAAATTTTCAAGGTTCGTATAGGACTTTTTTTTATTTGTGGTGTCATTTAAATAAAGACTAGACTCATGGAGAAGAAAAAGCAAATAGGAGAACACATCGTTGACCATTTATCGGAGAGGATGAATGAAGAGATCGTGGATCCGGTTCTGGATGAATGGTTGGCTGAGGATGAGTCTAATCAAGAGGATTTTAAACGGTATAAAGAGATCTGGAAAGAAACAGGCTCTTATCTGGAGCAAGAAACTTTTAATGCTCAATACGCATGGGATAAGATCGATCGTATCAATAAGGAGAGAGATAATAAGCGGAAACGCTTGGTGAATATCGGATATATCATTTCAGGAGTGGCGGCTACTTTATTGCTTGTCCTCGGGTTTTCGAAAATGGGAGTATTTGATAAACAGCCGGAAATGCTGGTTCGAATGACCGCTGATTACGGAAGCCGATCGGAGGTGGTCTTGCCGGATGGTTCCGTTGTTAAGCTGAATTCTGGATCTGATATTACGTATTCCTATAACGCGAAGGAGAATATCAGGGAAGTGAATTTCCAAGGAGAGGGCTTCTTCGATGTCTCGAAGAACAAGATACCGTTCGTGATCAAAATGAACAATGGATTACGCTTAAAGGTACATGGAACTTCTTTTAATTTGCAAGCGTACACGGATGAAAAAACAGTTGAAGCCTCGTTGGTGGAAGGCTGTATCGAGTTGGATCATGGGAATGATAAATTGCTAATGAACGCCGGTGACATGGCGATTTTCGATAAGCAAACCAACAAGATGAGACCGACATCGGGCGTGTTATCTCATTCGTACAGTTGGCTGGAAGATAAACTCTATATGGATCATATGCCGCTAGCTTCCGTCTGTAAATATCTGGAGAGGAGGTACGATGTGACTATCCATCTTCAAAAGGATTTGGGGAATAGTATACATTACGATGGAGTCATACAGGAGGAAACCATAACGGATATATTGGGCGTACTATCCCGATTGAGTGATATAAGTTATAACGTGAAAGGAAAAAATATAAGTATAACCTCTAAATAAAGTCTGCCTATGAAGTAAAGAACAGGAATCGCATGAATACACATGAAAAACGGGAAATGCTGGAACATTCCCCGTCATCTTTTTGATCATTAAAATTAGTGCTCGTAACACTAGTGTTAACAAACAATCGAATTACAAATATATGAATTTTTGGAATATAGCAAGGCCGGAAGAGTCTCCGGTCCTTAAAAAAACTTTGTCTATTATGAGATTGACGACATTATTCTCTATCGCATGTTCACTTCAGATCTCGGCCTCTGTCTATTCGCAAGAGACAAAGTTGTCTTTGGACGTTAATAACCAGACAATAAAGGAGGTTCTTTTCAAGATAGAGAAACAGTCTGGCTTCCGTTTTATCTACGAGAGCGAGAAGGTTAACCTGAATAAGAAAGTATCTGTACATGTGAAAGAGCAGACGGTGGAAACCATTTTAAAGCGTCTTTTCGCAGGGGAAGGCGTAAAGTATGAGATTACGGAGAATAATTTCATCTTGATTAATCCCTCTACAAAAAACGAGAAAGCCGCCCCTTCCTCACAAGCCGTTTTGCAAAAGAAGAATTTAGTGCAAGGTGTAGTGACCGACGAGAATGGAGAACCTATTATTGGTGCGAACGTAGTTGAGAAAGGTACTACCAACGGAACGGTTACGGACCTTGATGGAAAATTTACGATGGAGGTATCGGAAAACGGTGTCCTTCAAATCTCTTACATCGGATATGCCATGACGGAATTGCGTCCCGGCAAGGAAGCGAATTTGAACGTGAAGTTACGGGAAGATGCTTTGCAAATGGATGAGGTTGTAGTTGTCGGTTACGGTACGGTAAAAAGAGCGAACTTGGGTGGTGCCGTATCTACGGCCGACGCGAAAGCGTTTGAGTCTCGTCCGGTTCAGAATGCGGCTCAGGCTTTGCAGGGAGAGGTACCCGGTTTGACGATTACACGTGCCGGAGGCGCTCCGGGTTCGGACATGACCATGAAGGTTCGTGATGTCTCTTCTATCAACGGTGGTACTCCCCTTGTTTTGATTGATGGAGCGGAGGGAAACATTAATATGATCAATCCTTCCGATATCGAGAATATTTCCGTATTGAAAGATGGTACGGCCGCTATTTACGGTGCTCGTGCCTCGGATGGTGTTATTCTGGTGACAACGAAAAGTGGTAAGCGCAATCAGAAGACATCTGTTGCTTTTGATGCATATTACTCTATTAAGACTCCTGCGTTGTTAAGGAAACCTGCGAATCTATTACAACATGCGGAGATGGCCTTGGAGATCACGGATGGATCATTCACTCCGGAATACACGAGAGACCAATTGGAATTGATCCGGCAGAATAGTGATCTGGTATTGCCCGATGCGGAATGGGGGCGTTGGACCGGTTATCCGCAATTCTTCAAGGATCAAGACTGGAATGATATGCTTATTGGCAATGGCAATATGCAGAACTACAATGTCAATATCTCCGGTGGTGGAGAGAGATACTCGTATATGTTGTCTTTAGGCCATCAGCGGGAGGAAGGTATCCCTAAATTTGGTGAGGATGTGAACAAGCGTTACTTCGTACGTGCTAAATCGAGCGTCGAGATCTTCAAGAACTTGACTTACGATCTTAATTTAGCTTATGAGGCAAGCAACAGGGACTATTCCTCGGGTTTGACGGAAGGACAGAATATATGGGAACTGATTTATAAGACTCGCTCTTGGACTCCGATGTACAATCCGTCGGGAACTTTCTATACATTCGAGGGTTTCGATAATCCGGCCCAAGTATTGGAAGACGGGGGTATGGTGAATAAGACTACAGGTAATATAACGGTCAACAACCAATTACGCTGGAAAGTGATCGACGGATTACAATTGGTGGGGCAAGCCGTGATCCGTAAGTATGATATGGACGAGAACGTGACGAACAAGAAAATCACCAATTACGATTGGGATAATAACGAGGTCCGGGAGAAACGTACGCCGAATAGCGCAGAGCGTCGTTACCAGAAAACTTTATCCAAGAACTTCACGCTCTATGCTGATTATAAAAAGAACTTCAATGACCGGCATGATTTAAGCGTGATGGTCGGTACTTCCCATGAGTCTGAGAACTATGATAGGTTCACGGCGAAGCGTATTAACTTCGACCAACAAGAAAATATGTCTTTGCAATTGGGTAGCGCCCAAGATCAAAACGCTTGGAGCGAGGGAAATCAGTGGACGATTAATTCTTTCTTCTCCAGAGTGAATTATACGTTTGCCAATAAATATGTCATCGAAGGAACGATCCGTGCGGATGGTAGTTCCCGCTTTGATCCGGATCACCGTTGGGGATGGTTCCCGGGAGTGAATGCGGCGTGGCGTGTCGGGGAAGAAGGCTTCATGAAAAGATTGGGTTGGTTCGAGGACTTGAAGGTAAGGGCTTCTTACGGAGAGATGGGTAATCAGTCCGGTATCGGATTGTATGATTATATTCAATTAATCTCTTTATCGAACGATTATTATCCTTTCGGGACTGGCGTGAAAGGACAAATGGCTACGTCTGGAAATATTATTTCTACCTCTCGTACATGGGAGACGATCCAGACAACCAATGTGGGATTTGATTTCTCGACGCTCAATAACCGTTTATATGGATCGTTCGACTACTTCTGGAAAGAGAATAAGAACATGCTTATCCCGAAGACCTATCCTTCTATGTTAGGTGCGGACGCTCCGAGCACGAACAGCGGCCATTTAAGTATTCATGGATGGGAAATCTCTCTAGGCTGGAGGGATCAGATCAAGGATTTCAGCTACTCGGTTCGCTTTAATATCAGTGACGCGAAAAACAAGGTCGTGGATCGGGTTGGAAGTAACCTGATCAAATTAGGTAATAACGAGACTCCGACCGGATATCCGTTGAATTCCTATTTCGGATATGAATTTGATGGAATCATCCAGAATGAGCAAGAATTGGAGGCGTATAAATCTCGTTTCTCGGAAGGGGGTATCCCGGGTGACTTGAGCGTAGGTGACGCTATGTACAAAGACTTGGATGGAGACGGGAAGCTATCCGTATTAGGTGATGGTAAAGAAGGCTCCGGTGACGTGAAATACTTGGGCGACAAGAACCCGCGTTATAATTTCGGCTTTAACCTGAGTATGGCTTGGAAGGGATTCGATTTGAGTGCTTTCATACAAGGAGTCGGCCGTAGGACGATGTTCTTGGAAGGGGAGAGCCGGTGCCCGATGCCAGAGGCATGGTATCAATCCGCCGAGTATTGGTATGGAAAGACTTGGACCCCGGAAAGAACGGACGCCCAGTATCCGGCGATCACGTTGAAGGATAAACGAAACTACAATTATTATGTATCTACGAACACGAAGTTTAACGTTGCGTATGCTCGTTTGAAAAACTTGCAGTTCGGTTATACGATCCCGCAGACTTTGACCTCGAAGGCCGGTTTGCAGAAGGTGCGGGTGTATTTTTCCGGCGAGGATTTATTTGAGGTACATAACACGCCAAATGGTTGGGACCCGGAGGAGAACAGCGGTAGCATTACTTCCTATCCGTTTACCCGTAATTATTCATTTGGTATAAATGTCGTATTTTAAAAATTAAAGCGAAAAGTCATGAAAAACTATCGGATAATATTGGGAAGCTTTATTGTTTCCGCTTTGTTCTTGTCAAGTTGCCAAGATATAGACCTGTTGCCAAAAGATAATATGCCGGACGAGCTATTCTGGAAAACCCCGGATGATTTCGAGAAAGAGGTCAATTGGCTCTACACACGTACCGAGACGTTCGGCACGAAGGATACGGATAGCGATATCGCCTATGAGTTGAACGAGAATACGACGAGCAACGGTACGTTGATCGCCCCGAATACGGATGCCCTATGGGACTCTACTTTCATAGACCTGCGTCAGAGCAATATGATTATCGAGAAGAGCCAGACGTACGAGGGCGATCCCTCGGAGATCGAGCGGTATGTGGCTGAGGCCCGTTTCTTCCGTGCTTACTCGCATTTTCGGTTGATGGCGAAATACAACGATATTCCTATCTTGACGAAGGTGCTTACCGTAGATTCCCCGGAGTTGTATGGTTCTAGGAATAAGCAACAGGAGGTGGAGGACTTCATCTTGTCGGAACTCAACGAGGTGTATGCTAAACTACCCTTGCAAAGTGAGTTAAGCTCGGATGAGGCGGGACGTGTAACCCAAGGCGCTGCCTTGGCGTTGAAAGCGAGGGTTGCCTTGTTTGCCGGGACGTGGGCGAAGTATCACCAGCACCGTTCGGACTATCAGCAGTTGTTGCAACAAGCGATCGATGCCGCTGCAAAAGTGATCGATAGTGGTGAGTATGCTTTATATGAAGGCTCTGGTGAGGAGAGCTACCGCTACTTGTTTATCAATGCGGGCGATAATTCAAAAGAGGGTATCTTCGACAGTCGGTACGAGACGGATATTCGCCATCATAGCGACGCGTGCCCTGTATATTGGGGATGGCGAGGAACGCCTACCCGTAAGTTGGCAGATATGTATTTGTGTAAGAGTACGGGATTACCGATTGAGAACGCTAATTCCGGATTTGAGGGATATGCCACGATCAAGAGCGAATACGAGAATCGTGATCCTCGTATGAAACAGACCTTCTTGATGCCCGGAACCGACTATATCAGTCCGCAAGACGGCGCCTTGACTTGCCCGCCGCAATTTACTATACGTCCCGAGACACGTACGGGTTATAAGTTGTGGAAATATATGGCGGAGACTTCCGTTCCTTCTGACAAGGATGTATATGATTATCACATCATCCGTTATCCGGAGGTATTGCTGATATTGGCTGAGGCCACTTACGAGAAAGACGGGGCGATCAGCGATGACATCTTGAACAAGACGATCAATGTGATCCGTTCCCGGAAAGGCGTGGAGATGCCTCCTCTGACCAACGCTTTCGTGAAGGGTAATGGGTTGGATATGCGGACGGAGATCCGTCGGGAACGTACGATCGAGTTAGCGTTCGAAGGCTTCCGCAGGGATGATTTGAGACGTTGGAAGACGGCTGAGACGGAATTGATAGGTGCCATAAAAGGTATTAAGCTGAAAGGTTCGGAATACGAGAACTTGGATGTCTTGAACGAGGGAAATCCCGGTTTGACAGACGAAAATGGTTTCTTGATTGTGGAACCGGCGGAGAATCGTAACTTTGTGACCCCGAAGCATTACTATTATTCCCTTCCGTTGGATGAGTTGTATCTGAACCCGAACTTGGCTCCGAACAACCCGGGGTGGTAGGGTAATGCCTTATATTCCGGTAAAAATGGCCTTGCACTGGTGTAAAATGCCTTTTTAGATCTAAGAAATGGCTTTTCACCCTCGCGAAGTACCTTTTAGATTTCTAAAAACGACTTTGCGCTTGTGAAATGCCATTTTTAGGTTTAAGAAATGGCTTTGCACCCTTGCGAAATGCTTTTTAGATCTCTAAAAATGATTTTACACCGGTGAAATGCCATTTCTAGAATATTTTATGAGAGTAAATGAATTTAAAATTGAATCGAATGTCATTCATAAAGAAGATAGGTCTTGTATGCTTTATCGTCTTCTGCTGTGCGGGATGCCGTAGCGCGGGAGAGAAACCGGTTGAGAGTGCGGCTGCTCCCCGTATTATCAACATCATCAATTTCATCCGCCAGACAGATTACCGGGTGGAGAACGCTGATAGTTTATTGTACGAGACGGTTTGTGAGCAAGTGAAATTGGTGAATAAATATGATTTACCGGCAACCTTCTTATTGCAGTACGATGCGTTGATCAACCCATTGTACCAAGATCTGTTGAAAAGTAAACTCAATGATCATTCCGAGATCGGCGCTTGGTGGGAACTTACGCAACCGCAGATCGAGGCCGCCGGGATCAAGTGGCGTGGCGAGCATTCTTGGGTCTCGCACGCGAATATCGCTTTCAGCACCGGATATACGAAAGAAGAACGGGAGCGACTGGTGGATGTCTATATGGCGAAGTTCAAGGAGATATTCGGCACGTACCCGAAATCGGTCGGCTCTTGGTTTATCGACGCGCATACCTTGGGCTATATGTACGATAAATATAAGATCGTGGCGTCGTGCAACTGCAAGGACCAAGTGGGGACGGATGGTTATACCCTATGGGGTGGTTACTGGAACCAAGCCTATTACCCGAGCCGGGTAAACGCCTATATGCCGGCGCAGACCGAGGAGGGGCAAATCCCCGTTCCTATTTTCCGTATGCTGGGCAGTGATCCTATTTATCAGTATGATGATGGTCTGGGACAAGAGCGTCAAGGGGTGATCTCCTTGGAACCCGTGTATGAGAAGGCGGGCATGGATCGCCGCTGGGTGGATTATTTCTTGGAATCGATCGTGAACCGGCCTTGTCTGGCCTTCAATTACGCGCAAGCGGGACAGGAGAACTCTTTCACGTGGAGTAATATGAGCAAGGGACTGGAGATGCAGATCCCTATCTTGGACTCCTTGAGGAAGGAAAATAAGATCCGGGTGGAGACGCTGGGCGAATCCGGTGCGTGGTTCAAGGAATGCTTCAAGGTTACGCCGGCGACGGCTGTCACTACGTTGACGGATGTCCGTGGAGAAGGAAATAAGACGGTCTGGTTTAACAGCCGTTATTATCGGGCGAACTTATTGTGGGAGAAGGGAACGTTCCGCTTTAGGGATATCCATCTTTTCGACGAGAGCTATAAGTCCGCTTATCTGGAAAAGCCTGGAGACGGGAACCAGTTCTTGTTCTATACCTTGCCCGTCGTGGACGGATTCATGTGGAGCGAGGGACTCGATCGTGCCGGGCTTCGGATCGTCCGATTAGACAAGGATGGAGATAAGGAGGAACTTACCTTGGACCATCCGGTAGTGACGGAGATAGGCAAGGATACCTTGGTAGTTTCCGCCGAAGACTCAAAAGGCCATGCTTTCAAGATCACCTTCTATGAGACCCGCTTCGAGGTAGCCGCTCTGTCAAAGGAGGCGGATTTCTCATGGGCTTTAGAGCTAAAGGCTGCGGCAGGGAAGGAGCTACCTTTCACCGTTATAGAGGATAAGGCGGTCAACGCTAGCTTCGATGGTTTTAACTACGTGATCACTTGCGAAAAAGGCCATATAAGGAAACCTGAATCTGGTTCGGATTATGTCTTTAGGATGTTTCCGTCGGATCAGGAAATAGTAATAGATTGTACAAATGCGAGAAAGTAATATGAATATATCAGTTTGGAGAAAATGGGCGATCGTATGGATGGTCTCTGTGCTCAGTGGTTTTCAATTAAGGGCGGCGGATCCTGTGGTCGTCCCGGCGAATACGGAACCGCTGACGATAGAAGGAAATCGTTTTGTCACCTTATGTATCATGATACGTACGACGCCTTGGGAGGTCTCTAGGGATGTCAAGTTGCATCCCCGGGATGAGGTGGATTGGCATACGCTTGAGGGAGTACGTGCCTTGCGGGAGGCTTTCGCCACGAATAACCCGAACGGTCGTCTTACATGGGGATTCACGATGAATGCCTTGGAGGACGGACGGAAGAATTACCGGGAGATCCGTGATTATGTAGTGGAGTGCCAAAAGAAATATGGGGATGAGGTTACTTATTTTCCCGGTTATTTTCCGGCGATGTATCTACCCCGTGAGCGGGTAAACCGTGAGATGTCGGAGGCGATAGAGATCATTTCTAAAATGGTGGGAAACGGTTATCGTCCCCAATCGATTATGGGAGGTTTCTTATCGGCCGATAATTTGAGATATTTGGCGGAGAAAGAGAACATCCATGTGGCGCACGCCGTGATCTGGAGCCAGCATAATATAGACGGTGGTGGTGCTGACGGCTCTCCTTCTTATCCTTTCTATCCCTCGACGGAACACTTCTGCAAGCCGGCGCAGGGAAAAAGCGATTTCATCGATTGCGTGAATCTGGATGGCTGGACGATGGACTTTATCTGTGCCCGCCGTAGTGGACAGACCGGACATGGTATCGATGGATACAACAGCCGTAGAGGTGTCGGTCCGATCGAGACGTACAAAGGTTGGGGGCTCGACTTAGGGCATCGTGAGGTGATGCACACGGAAGCGATTCACTTTGATAAAGGTCTTGAGTTGAATGGCTTTGGCTGGGTCGCCAATATCTGGGAGGCGCAGATGGTACATGAGTTCGGGAAGGATCTCATCTGTGATGCCATGAAGATGTGGGTAACGGGTACCAAGGAACGCTGGCCGGATACTCATTTCGTTACGTTCGGAGAATTTGGCGAACTTTGGAGAAAACAATATAAATCGAACGACGACTGGAACTATCGCTTCGTAGAACGAGGCTCTGGTTTGGGAGACTCTTATAATAATTTGGAGATAAAATGGTTTATGAATAAGGAATTCCGCTTGGCCTTATTACGTGATTGGCATACGAAAAATTCCCCGGCTTACGTCATCGACTTTACCCGTTATGATTTGCAAGCCCATGAACCTGCCGATCCCAGCCCGGAGAAACCGGCTAAGGATTGGAGCTTGATCAACAAAATCAATCAAAAAGCCCTCCGTCCGCAAGATAAGCCGGTCTTGATCGATAAGTTGGAGAAAGAAGATCAAGATTTGATCCGGAAATATTATCCGGAATTATTTAAATAGTTGGTTTATGAAAAAGATTACCGTTGTTTGTTTAGCTCTTTGCTCCTTTCTTTTTGGGGGAGATCTCTTACCCGTAAAGGCGCAAATCCTAGAGAAGTTCACATTGCCTACCCCATGGACAGAGGAGGCATTGAAGGCTGAGATTCCTTTACCGGAATATCCGCGTCCACAGATGGTGCGTTCGGAATGGTTGAATCTGAATGGTATATGGGATTATATGGGAGGAAAAGACCTGCTTGATCCTGTTACGGCGACCACTCCTCCAGCCTTTCCCGCGAAAGTAGAAAAGATACGTGTGCCGTATCCTCCGGAATCGGAATTATCCGGTATAGCTCGTGGGGGTGATACTTGCCTGTGGTATAAGCGTAGCTTCTCTGTTCCTCAAGCATGGAAGGGTAGGAATGTATTGTTGAATTTTGGGGCTGTAGATCGGATCTCGTCTGTGTTTGTCAACGGTAAGAAGGTGGGTACCCATACGGGAGGGTACGATGCTTTTAGTTTAAATATTACTGATTATTTGAAATCCGGTGAAAATGTCCTTGTGGTAGGTGCTTATGATCCTAACGACGGCCGGGCCGCTTCGGGCAAGAACGGCTCACGTGGAGATTATATTTTTACCTCCGGTATCTGGCAAACCGTTTGGCTTGAACCGGTAGAGAAACAATATATTTCTCAGATTAAGCTAGTGCCCGATTTAAAAAATAATCGGTTGGAAGTAATTGCTTATACGGAGGATAAGGAGTTAAAGGTAACGGCTATCGCGGATAATGGTACTTCAGAGGTGGCAAGAACCGAAGGAAATTCCAATATGAGTTTTTACTTGCCTATCCGGAAACCCCGTCTATGGAGTCCGGATGATCCTTTCTTGTATGGTTTGAAATTACAGTTGAAAGATCGAAAGGGTGAGATAATAGATGAGGTATCTTCTTATTTTGGTATGCGTTCTGTTAGTATGGGAAAGGTAGATGGTGTGCTTCGGCCTTTATTGAACGGGGAGTTTGTTTTCCATATCGGTCTTTTAGATCAAGGTTATTGGCCCGATGGCGCATTTACCGCCCCTACCGACGAGGCCTTGTTGTATGATATCGAGCTGGCGAAACGTGCGGGTTTTAATGTAATACGCAAGCATATCAAAGTAGAGCCTCAACGTTGGTATTATCATTGTGACAGGCTTGGCCTAATGGTTTGGCAAGATATGCCGAATCTTTGGGAGCCTGATGGTGAGGATTCCGTGGCGGTTCGTAAACAGTTCCGTGACGAATTGAAAGTGATGATCGACCAACACGTCAGCTCGCCTGCTATCGTGATGTGGGTCCCGTTTAATGAGAATTGGGGAGCTTTTGAAGCGACAGACATCACAGCTTGGGTGAAAAAGTACGATCCGAATCGTTGGGTAAACGGTATGTCGGGATATAATTACGCTCCGGGCTATCGGAAAGCTTATGGAGATCCCGGAAATGGAGATTTCGTGGATATGCACCATTATGGCAAGATCGAGCCTAAGGCGATCCCCCGTCCCGATGATAAACGTGCTGCGTCCCTTGGCGAATTCGGAGGAAAAGGTCTATTTGTGCGTGGGCATATGTGGCCTGTACGCAATGACGCTTATGAGATGATGTTGAATAGAGAAATTTTGACCGATACCTATGTATTAATGCTTACCGAGCTAGAGCAGATGATAAACTATTTCGGACTAAGCACGGCCATCTATACGCAGACTACAGATGTGGAACATGAGATAAACGGCTTGGTCACTTATGACCGAAAGGTGGAAAAGATAGATCTGGAGAAAGTTAAGTACATCAATCAGGAAGTTATAAGATGTACAAGAAAAAAGTAGCATATCCTCTAAAATGTTGATAATTAAAGAATACGGGATTCATTGGTGAGTTCCGTATTTTTTTATTTTGTAAGTAAAGAGCTAATATTTTTCCCTTTTGTCTTAAAATATTTGAGCTGGTGATAATTGCAAATGAATATGAACAAACTTAGAGCATAGATTGTACGGAACCGCAGGTCATTACTGAGAAGGTGGTGGAGTTCGAGGAGAATCTGTTGATAAATAATGTTGTGCTATTCAAAATTAACCAAACGAAAGTAGATACTTATCAAGGTTATTTATTTTATTTATTAAATTTTTGAGATAAAGATAAATATGTAATCTGTAAAAATTAAGGGACGTATCCATGTGGATACGTCCCTGATAAAATTTGGTTGTTACATTGTTATTCTACCTTCGGGGTTTGGCTGAAGATATCATGAATACGCTTCATGTCGAATTTTGGCGTACGGTCATAATAATAGATACCGTTTTGCTCTTGTTCCACATCAGTCAACTGTGTATAGCAATATCCCCAGATATCCTTCGAAAGAGATAGGACAGCGTTAACTTGCCCCTCCAAACGTTTGTAAAACTCTTCTAAAGAATGGGGGGGCTCTCCATATCCCCAAGATGTATTTTGGGCACTTTCCATCTGTTGTGACGGGTTCCATTTTATACCGCCAAACTCATCAACTAAATAAGGCATATCTTTTTTATATTCCGGGAATTGGTATTGGTCTGTATATTTCAGGCCGTTGAAACCGATATTTTTCGGCATCAATTGTATTTCCCATTTTGGGGTGACAAATAGTTTACCGTCATTATACAGTTGCTTTTTCAATTCTTCCGGATTTTGCTCGTAATTGTGGATTGTCCAGATATCGGTAGCGATGTGTACACCACCGCTGGTACCGTGGAAAGGATGCGTCGGGTCTATCATTTTCGTTAGGTTATACAGGTCGTGCATCAGGCGCGGATATTGTATGCGATCAGGCCAGAACTCCTCGTTTGTAGGTGTCCAGATAAGAAGGGAAGGATGGTTACGGTCACGTTCTACGATTTCGGTCCATTCAGTTATGAAATTCCGGGCGGTTTCCGTATCATTGCAATCCATTCCCCAACTGGAAGCTTCCCCCCATGTAAGATAGCCCATCTTATCCGCCCAATAATAGAAACGTTCCTCGAATACTTTCTGATGGAGGCGGGCACCATTAAAGCCGGCCGCCATGGAGAGTTCGATGTCATGCTTTAACGCCTCGTCGCTAGGAGCCGTCCAAATTCCATCGGGATAGAATCCTTGATCAAGTACCAAGCGTTGGTAATAAGGTTTGTTGTTCAGATAAATCTTATTGCCTTCGATATGTACCTTACGCATACCTGTATAGCTTCTTACCTCATCTACTACCTTCCCGTTCTTATCTATTACTTTGTATTCCAAGTCGTACAGAAAAGGGTTTTCCGGACTCCATGTTTTCATTTTCTTGATGGGTAGAATAGCAGAAGATAAGGAGCTTGCCGTAATGGTTTGGCTGGCTACTATTTTACCGTTGTCTTTTACGGTTACTTGCAATTTACCTCCTAGTTCCTTATAGAAACGAGGACGCACAACCAATTGTTGTTGGTCTATATCTGTCAGCAACTGCACGGATTGCAATCCTTCCGGATGGACAGCCTCCATCCAAACCGTTTGCCAAATACCTGTGGTCCGGGTATAATTACAGGCGTAGGATTCAAATTGTAGGTTTTGTTTTCCTGCCGGTTGTTTTGCGCTTCGTAGGTCACTTTCTACATATACGACTAGGCTATGTGTCTTTCCTGGTGTTACCAAGGAGGTGATATCTACTGCGAAAGAAGAGGTTCCGCCAAAATGGCGATTGGCTAAGACTCCATCAATGTATATTTCCGATTTATAATAAACAGCTCCAAAGTTAAGTCTTATATTCTTTCCATTCCATTCTTGTGGGATCGTGATAGGACGCTGATACCAGAAATGTTGAATGAAATCCGTGTATTTTACGCCGGATAACTTACTTTCCGGGCAGAAAGGCACTGTGATCTTTTGGTCAAAACCGTTCGATTTATAGAACTCCCGTTCCATTCCGGTACCTCCGAAATCGAATGAGCAAGTCCATTCTCCGTTCAAATTTACCCAATCCATGCGTTCAAATTGTGGACGGGGATATTCGGGACGTGGGATAGACCATAAAGCGGTGATGCACCAAAACAGTAAGAATGTAGTAATGTTCAATTTTTGTTTCATAATGTATAATTGTATTATAATAAATGCAAAAATAAAAATTTGAATACTATTAGACAAATTCTTGAAAGACTATGAAGGGTAACCGCATTAAAATGTCACTTTTAGTTTTTTTGTCGCAGGAGATATACTTATTTTGTCACAGGAGATAACTTACTTTGCCAATGAAGTATATCTTCTCTACCCAAGTAAGTAGTACTTCATTTGATTTAAAATCTATATATTGGGGCATCTTGAAGGAATTGATTTATTTTATTATATGTGTAAAAAGGAGATTAAATGAGAAAAATTGTTGTTGCTTCCGATTCATTTAAAGGCTCAGTATCTTCGATTGAAGTGGCTGAATGTGCCGAGTTGGCGATCCATAAGGTTTTTCCGGATTGCGAGGTCGTGAAAATCCCGGTTGGGGATGGGGGAGAAGGTACCGTGGAGACTTTGATTACGGCGATGGGTGGAGAAGCCGTATCTTGTGTCGTACATGATCCGTTGATGAGGCCGGTCGAGGCTACTTATGGGATACTGGGGGATAATCGTACGGCGGTTATCGAGATGGCGACAGCGAGTGGCCTTACGTTAGTGCCTGTGTCGGAGCGTAATCCCTTGAGAACAACGACATATGGAACCGGAGAGTTAATAAAAGACGCTATGGAGCGTGGCTGCCGGAATTTCTTAATAGGAATAGGGGGAAGCGCGACGAATGACGGAGGAACCGGTATGTTGCAGGCCTTGGGTTTTCGTTTTCTTGATAGAGACGGGAATGAGCTGGAATTGGGTGGGCAGATCCTTAATCGGATTTATGAGATCGATTGTTCAAGGGCATTATCGCAATTGCGGGAAACTTCATTTACCATAGCCTGCGATGTGAATAACCCTTTTTATGGTGAGAAAGGGGCGGCGTATGTCTTTGCCCGCCAAAAGGGAGCGGATGACGCTATGGTCCGTTTGCTGGATGAGGGCTTGCGAAATTTTGCGGAAGTCATAAAAAGAACGGGACGAATAAAGATAGACGACATTCCGGGTGCGGGAGCCGCAGGTGGTTTAGGTGGAGGATTTGTCGCTTTCCTAAAGGCTGAACTTAAACCCGGTATCCGGATGGTTCTGGATGCCTTGCGTTTTGATGAATGTATACGGGGGCGGATCTAATTATTACGGGAGAAGGTAAACTGGATAAACAGACTTGCATGGGAAAGACCCCATTCGGAGTGTTGCAGGCAGGTGTGAGACAGGATATCCCGGTTATCGTAATGGGTGGTTCCGTAGAGGAGGTAGAGGCGCTTAATAAATCTGGGTTTCTGGCAGTCTTGCCACTTCTTCCTTATCCGGTTTCCTTGGAGCAGGCGATGGACAAGGATTTCACCTGCCGGAATATTGGGCGTGCCTTGGAACAACAATTGCGTGTAATCCAATACTATATGAATCATTAACATAGGGATATTCGTGATAAGGTATATTGTTTTCGTTTTGGAGTTTGGAGGTATTGCGGTGTTTAGTGCCACCATTTACTTTCGCGTTATCAAACTTGAAAAAACGAATAAGAATAAAAATTATTACGGATATGGAAATGAATAAGACACTTGCTTCGTCCGGTGGACGTATTACGGTAATCGACGCTCTGCGCGGCTTCTCCTTGATTGGTATTTGCTTGATTCATGGGATGCAGCATTTTGGCGCTATGGGGACGATGGCTCCCCAAGCCATGTTCCCTTGGGAAGGGACGCTGGATGAGATTTTTCGGTGGTTTATTAATTACTTGGTGTTCGGCAAGTTCTTCATTATATTTTCTTGCCTGTTTGGTTTGAGCTTCTTTATCCAGATGGATCGGGCAGCTCAAAAAGGTGTTGATTTCCGTCCTCGTTTTTTATGGCGATTGGTACTATTGCTGGTGATTGGTTTTGTTCATGGTTTATTAGTCCGTGTAGATATTTTGTTGGTGTATGCGTTGCTTGGTTTTGTATTGGTATTGATGTATAAATGGCCTACTAAATTATTGGTGGGAATCACCCTTTTCCTTTTCTTGGGCGGTGCCTCGCTAATTCCCGTAGCGTATAAGGCTGTAACGGCTCCTGCCGTCGAGCAAGTGGTGGAGAGACCGGCTGCCGCACCTATCGCTCGTGCTGAGGCTCCCCGGCGAGTCCCGACATTAGCCGAGACCATTGAGAACAACGCTTGGGACGGATTGGTAGGAAAAATGAATTTCCAGTTTGCCAGCGGTCGTATCTATCTGACCTTGGGATTGTTTATCCTCGGATTTATCGTAGGCCGAATCCGCTTGTTCCAACGCATGGATGAGTTCCGTAGCCGTTTGAATTACGGGGCGTTGGTCGCGTTGGTTTTAATCGGCTTGTTGTATCTGCTAAAACCTTATATACCTGCCGCATCTTGGCGTGAGGTCTCTATCAATGCGTGGATGGGTGCTACGACAACTAACTTGATTAATCTGATGACGGCTTATCTGTGGGTGGTGTTGGTCTTAGAGGCTTACCGCTCGGTAAAAGTTCAAAATGCCATGAAACCATTGGTTAGCTATGGGCGTATGGGATTGACAAACTATATCGTACAATCCGTGACCGGTGTCTTTATTTTCTCCGGTTTTGGCTTGGATTGGAGCCATTTGGGTGTTTTCTTGAGTGTATTGGTCTGCCTTGGATTTACGGCCATACAGATTGCCTTTAGCCAATATTGGCTGTCCGGCTTGCGCTACGGCCCGATGGAGTGGTTATGGCGGACCGGCACGTATATGAAATGGCAACCCATCCGTTTGGGTTAAGCTGGAAAGCATTGTTCTCAAGACAAATTCCGAACAATAAGACCATTAATGAGCCTCGTGTATAAGAGGCTAAAAATCAGGGTCAGAAAAGCACGATGATCTTTCATCCAAAACACGTACGACTTTTTGAAAAAACATGTACGTGTTTTGGATGAAAGTCGTACGTGTTTGTCCCGAATCCTTCCACTGAAAACCAAAGCGCATATAAAAATCTACAAGAAGCTTCACTTAAACGAAGCGGTAAATGAAAAAGCCGTGGATGGAAGATCGTATAATTAGAAATAATATTTTTAATTTTCATTTTAAAATCTCATCTTTGCGATGAGATGGATGTTAAGGAGCGGTTAATAGTGCAAAAATTACGAAATGGCGAGCAAGATGCTTATCGATATTTATATGATCGTCATTATGTGGTACTATGTCAATTTGCGAATGAGTTGGTTGGCGATCCATTTCTAGCGGAGACTATAGTTGGTGATGTGATATTTCATCTGTGGGAAATCCGTGAGACATTGGATATAAATAGCTCTCTTCGTGCTTATCTAATGCGGGCTGTGCGGAACCGCTGTTATAACCATATCTCATCAGAAAAGGAAAAGAAGGAAGTCCGTTTCTCGAAGATTGAGTCTGAGACCTTGGGGTGGGACGCTATGATACAATCGGATGAACAGCCGCTAGGTATATTACTTGAACGGGAGTTAGAGAAGGAGATCATAAAATCAATCGATAGTTTAGGCGATGAATGTAAACGAGTTTTTAGGAAAAGCCGTTTTGAGCATAAGAAAAATGAGGAAATCGCTACAGAGCTAGGAATTTCTGTCAATACGGTTAAATACCACATAAAGATGGCTTTAACCCGCCTACATCAAGATCTGAGGAAGTATCTGATCTTGTTGATATCATTTTTCTCCTTGTGAGGATGAAAAAATTGATGTTTCTCACTACCCCTTGAGGAGAAATAACTGTCTTATATATAAAAGCTGGATATTTAATCTATATGGAAGAAAAGAAATCACATACGAAAAACGAGCGATCATTACCTGATCATGAAGAACAAGAACTTTGGTTCTCTGCTTTGGTTGCCGATGATTCCTGTGCCTATAATGTCGATAAGGCGTTCGATCGTTTTGTTTCTCGTACCCAGCAAAAACGCCGTACGGTTTTCAATATTCCTAAAATCGTTTATGGTGCGGCAGCGGTTATCCTATTATTGATCGCTTCTACGATTTCCTATTGGTGGGGTGAGCGGCAATTACAGAACCAGTTTGCGGATATCTTGGTGGAAACTCCTTTAGGGGCCAAGACCAAGCTGATTTTACCGGATAGCACATTGGTCTGGTTAAACGCTGGCTCAAAGATCGTATATTCGCAAGGTTTTGGGGTGAAAGACCGCCATCTTCGACTGAATGGAGAGGCTTATTTTGAGGTGAGGAAAAATGAGAAGTTACCTTTTGATGTAATGACGAAAGAATTGAATGTAAAAGTATTGGGTACTAAATTCAACTTCCGGAATTATGACGAGGACGAAGAGGTAACCGTGAATCTGTTGGAAGGAAAAGTTCAGCTGGAGAATTATGTGAAGAAGATGGGAATAAACTACTTGTCTCCTTCAGAGAAGGTTACCTTGAATAAACTTACCGGGGAAATGATTATAAGCCGAGCGGAAGTGAAAAATGCTAAGGAATGGACGAATGGCGGACTTTTCTTCGATGAGATGCCTCTTTCTGACATCGTGAAAGAACTGAATCGTAGCTATAATGTGAAGATTCATATCGTGGATGAGCAATTGGCCCATAATCGCTTTTATGCGTTATTCAATAGAAAAGAACAGAGTATATATAATGTGTTAGATATTATAACTGCTACAAATCAAGTAAGATATAAAGTGGAAGGTGATAGTATTCTGCTTTATGCGAAGTGATAAATAATTGTTTAACCTTAAAATTGTTTTAATATGGAGAATATGGAAGGAGATTAAAAAAAGAGTAACAGGATAAAAAAGGAATCGGAGAATGGGCTAGATCCTCCGACTCATAAATCCTCAAATTACATTATGCAAATGATCTGGATGAGGATTACAAATGTAATCAATCCTCTGAAAGGTCATCATCAATCACAAGTTAAATTACTAAAAATTAAGCTATTTATGAAAGTTGTAAAAAAGGCCATTTATATGGTCGTAGCTTCGTTTTGCTTAAATCTAACTGCCAATGCTCAGGATATAACCTTGAAAGCTAGCAATATAACAGTAAAGCAAGCGATGGATGAACTAAAGAGTAGAAGTGGCTACTCATTTGTATTTTCATCTGCGGATGTGGATACGAGGAAGAAAATATCCGTGTCTGCGGAGAATCAATCGGTCAATGCGGTAATCGAACAGATCTTGCGTGGTCAAGGATTGATATATGAGATCCAAGGGAAGAATATTATCTTGAAGAAAGAGGGAGCGATTGAGAAAACAGTATCCAAGAAAACTAATAAAATAACAGGTGTTGTTTTAGATCCTAGTGGAGAACCGGTTATTGGAGCCAATGTTGTTGTAAAGGGCTCTACAAATGGAACAATAACAGATATTGATGGGAATTTTTCTATTCAAAATGTTCCGGAAAATGCTGTCCTTTTGGTTTCTTATATAGGTTTCAATACGAAGGAAGTGGCTTTGGCGGGTAAAACAGCCGTATCAGTTAGGTTGCAAGAAGATACTCAAGTGCTGGATGAAGTTGTAGTGGTAGGTTATGGTGTAACGAAGAAAAGAGATTTGACAGGGGCTGTAGGAGCAGTTAAAATGGATGAGAATGTTATTAGTTCACCAGCTGTTGATGCTGGACAGGCCATTGCTGGACGTGTAGCTGGTGTTCAGGTTGTTTCTGCCACAGGTCGTCCGGGAGCTTCTTCTACCGTTCAAATTCGTGGTATAAATTCTGTTACAGCTTCTCAGGCACCACTAGTTGTGGTGGATGGTATCCAAATGCCTGACTATGATTTAAATTTGATTCCTCCTAGTAATATTGAATCTATTGATATTTTGAAGGATGCGGCTTCTGCTGCGATTTATGGTTCTAGAGGAACAAATGGTGTAATTCTTATCACTACAAAAAGCGGAAAGGAGGGTAAAGGTAAAATTAATTTTGGATATAAGTTTAGCATACAGCAGCCGATAAAAAAGGTTGATGTCATGAATTCCGCAGAATATGCCGAAGCTGCTAAGGATGCAATCCAGAATGCATGGATTGAAGATGGTGGAGATCCTAATGCTCCTAATACTTTAGAAGCACGTAGGAATCAATATAAATATACTTGGCCTACGGCGTTAGACTCTCCCGAAACTTTGTATGATACGGATTGGCAGGATGTAATATATAGGAATGCCCCTATGCATCAAGTTGACTTAAATTATTCATGGGGGAATAAAACCTCTAATTTCTCAGCAACTATGGGAGTTGTCAAACAAGATGGTGTCGTGATCACTTCAACATATCAGAAATATACGATGTCTTTACAAGCGTCCACAAAAATCAAGGATTGGCTTCAAATAGGAGGAATGATGACCGCATTGTATGATAAGGAACGAGAACCTTTTAGTCGGACAGTGGAGTGGGCTGTTCAGTATCCCTCTATTTATCCAGTTTATGGTAAGGACGGCCTTTTAGGTGAACCTACGACTACTGAGGGATTTGAGAACTATAACTCATTGTTGTTTAGGGCTCGTAATGGGCATCCTCTTTATTGTATTGATTGGGAATTATATAGTAAGAAATTCAAGAATTATGGAAATGCGTTTATTGCCCTAGATATTATTGACGGATTGAAATTCAAAACTACTTTTAATTATTATATAAATCGTTCGGATAGAGATGAATATCAGCCCAAAGACCATAATATGGGACCTAACGCTATGGATGCAGGCTATGGCTATAAAAAATGGGATAAGACACTTTATGTTACAAGCGAGAATTTACTTACATATAATAAAGAATTTGGTAAACATGCGGTTTCTGCATTAGCTGGTTATGAGGCAAATTATCGTAGGCTGGAAAGTGTAACTGCTGCTCGTACAGATTATGAGAATGACTTGATTCATTATGTTGGTGCGGGTAAAACATTAAGTGCGGCTGCTGATTCTGATGTTGAAACAGCCCGAGTCTCTTGGTTTGGTAGGGCTTCATATACCTTTGATGGAAAATATATGCTTTCAGCTTCTTTGCGTAGAGATGGATCATCACGTTTTGGAGCAAATAATAAATGGGGCTATTTCCCTTCGGTATCTGGGGCTTGGAGATTGTCTGATGAATCTTTTTTTAAGCCATTGGTTAAAATAGCGAATACTGTAAAAATCAGAGCAAGCTATGGTGTGACTGGAAATGATGGGATTGCAGACTATTCTTGGATAGCAAATTTGGATAAAGGGAAAATCGTTTATGGAGAAAATATAGAATCTTCTTATTATCCTAGTAAATTAGGCAATCCAGATTTAAAATGGGAGAGGCTACAACAATTAAATATAGGTGTGGATTTAGGATTTTTACAAAATAGAATTCTACTGGAAGCCGATTGGTACCGTTCTTATTGTGATGGATTACTATTAAATGTTCCGGTGCCGGCTACTTCGGGATTTCAGACAGTACTTAAAAATATAGGAGAACTGGAAAATAAAGGTGTAGAATTAAATTTAACGACAAGAAATTTAGTCGGTAAATTCCAGTGGCAGACTGTATTTAACATCTCAACGAATAAAAGTAAAGTGTTAAGTTTAGGAGAAGATGATGCTCCTATATTGTTTTACCCGGGTAATGCTGGACAATTAGGCTTGATTACACAAGTCGATCATCCTCTATATGAATTTTATGGCTACAATTATCAAGGGGTAATCATGAATGAAGAAGAGTTAGCATCAGCAGCTAAATATCCGGGTATTGGCATTGGCTATGGAAAATATGAAGATGTTAATAATGATGGAAAGATTGACTCAGAGGATCGTACTACATTGGGGCAAAATACTCCTAAATTTATTTGGGGTATGACAAATACGTTTAAGTATAAGAATTTTGACTTAAGTTTCTTGATCCAAGGTGCACACGGACAGAAGATTTATGATATGAATATGATTCGTTCAACTTATTATCATGAAGGACGGAACTATCTGGCAGAAATGGTGGATCGATATCGTTCTCCGGAGCAACCAGGAGATGGTTATCATTATAAACTAAATAGAAATACGAATCATTTTGAAACACAGGGGTCTTCTTATTGGTTGAAAAATGGTTCATATATACGTTTTAAAAATATCACATTGGGTTATACCTTACCTAAGAGTTTGACAGATAAATTGCATATTGGTTTTGCTCGTCTCTTTGTTAATGGAACTAATTTATTTACGATAACAAAATATCCAGGGATAGATCCTGAATCGTTTAAAAATAATGCAACAGAAGCTAGAAGACGAGGTACTTCGGATAATCAATATCCAACGGCTAAGGTTTTTACAATGGGAATTAATGTTGAATTTTAAAAGGATCATGTTATGAAAAAAGTGATAGTCTTGATTTTAGCTATGGGAGCTTTGATGACTTCTTGTGGTGATGATTTTTTGAGTAAGTTTCCAAATACGCAAGTTTCAGAAGGGAATTTTTATAAGACAGAAGATCAGTTGTCTGCTGCTGTAAACGATTGTTATAGGCAATTGAACAGATTGTATGAAGAGTCTAGCATTTGTGAATTATATGGAGAGTTATATTCTGATAATACATGGATGCAGTATTTTGCTTCAAGTGATCCTTTTCTAGATAATATAAGTAGATATATACAGGAAGATAATAATGGGTATATATTAGATGCATGGAATGCTTGTTATAATGGTATATTCATATGTAATAATGTATTATATTGGCTAGAGAACAGTGAGGCTGTTTATAAGGAGGAAAAAACAAAAAAGCAATTCATAGGAGAGGTTCGTACTATTAGAGCATTGTTTTATTTTAATATGGTAAGGGCATGGGGAGCTATTCCGATGCCTTTGGCTCCGATTTCTCCGGAAGAATCTTATAATTATTTAAGGGAGGATCCTTCAAAAGTATATGAACAGATTATAACTGATTTGACTATGGCGAAAGAGTATCTTCCCGAATCTTATTCTAAAACGCATGTTGGAAAAGTGACGAAATATGCAGCTATAGCTCTTTTAGGGAAAGTTTACTTAACGCTTGGAGATAAGACTAAAGCTGCTGTAGAACTGAAATCGGTTATTGACAGTGGTTTATATTCATTGGATACGAATGAGGATGGGCTAGTTGATGGTACTGACTATGAGTATTTATTTGCTCCAACTACAAAGAATTGCAAAGAATCATTGTTAGAATGCCAATTTTTAGCAGGAGTTTCAAATCCGAATAGTACACACCAGACTGCTTATATGCCTTTTTTATGGTCTTTCCATCTACCAGGGCAAACAGAAACATTCCGAGGACATGGGCATTGTACGCCAACGAAGGATTTGATAGCGGAATTTGAACCGACAGATACTATTCGTAAAAATGTTACGGTTGTTGAGGGTTTCGTTGATTTAGAAAGTGGAAAATGGGAAGATTATCCATTTACAATGAAGTTCTATGATCCTAATTGGAGAAATCCTGGTAATAATTTTAAAATACTGAGATATGCGGACGTTTTATTGATGTATGCAGAGGCTGTAGGTGAAGATGAAGGTAAGAAGTATTTAAATCAAGTTCGTGCTAGGGCTGGGCTTGTTGGATATGGTGATGCTGATTATCCGAAGGAGTATAATACCTTTGATAAAGCTTTAGAGCATGAGCGCCGTGTAGAATTGGCAATGGAATTCCATCGCTTTTTTGACTTAGTAAGAACAAATCGAGCAATGGAGGTAATAAACTCTAAAGGGTTTAACTTGACTAAAGATAAATTACTTTTTCCGATACCTGTGAATGCGATAGATATTAATCCTGGACTTTTGCAGAATCCGGGATATTAAAATTGATCAGGGTTGCCTATGTATGGGGCAACCCTATAAATAAAATATCATGAGAAACTTTCAGAAACAAATATGGATGGTAGTTATGCTCCCCATGATGTCATCGGCTATATATGGGAGTGAAAAATCAGATAAGGGCTTACCTAATATAATCGTTTTTGTTGCGGATGATGCAGGTATGGATTTTGGATGCTATGGAAATAATGGTATTAAGACACCCAATATTGACCGGTTGGCAAAAGAAGGGATACGTTTTGAGAAGGCTTATCTTACTTCTCCTCAATCCAGCCCTTCAAGAACGAGTATGATGACCGGCCAGTTTGCCCATACGATAGGCACCGAGGACTTGCACAACCCTTTGGATGGGTCTACGAAAATGATGCCCTATTATTTTAATCAAGCCGGGTATTCAACAGGGGTAATGCTTAAAACGCATTGGGGGCCTAATGGCGATAAGCAATTTACCCATGTTATTAAAGGGGGATATAAACCGAATCAGGGAGATTTGACGGAGGAGCTGTATCGTAATTACCGGAAGTTTTTGGATGACAGCAAAGAGCAACCCTTTTTCTTATGGGTTGGCTTTATTGATCCTCACCGGCCTTATAATCGAGAGGTTTGTCCTCAAGTCAATAAGCCAGAGGATGTGAAAATACCTCCGTTTTTGGTGGATGCGGCAGATACTAGGAGGGATATGGCTGATTATTATGATGAGATTTCCCGTATGGATCGGAATATTGGGATTATGCTGGGAGAATTGGAAAAAAGAGGAGAGCTAGAGAATACGATCATTGTGTTCATGAGCGATAATGGCCGTCCTTTCCCCCGCTGTAAAGGTTCCTTGTATGATACAGGGATTCAAACCCCTCTTATTTTTGTGTGGGATAAACATATTACACCGAATACAGTGCATAGCAATGGCTTGGTAAGTTCGGTGGATTTAGCTCCTACCTTGTTGGATTTGGTGGGAATTAATATGCCAGATACTGTTTATGGTAGAAGTTTTAAAGAATTACTTTTTGATCCTACGAAAAGAGGACGGGACTACATTTTCGCTGAAAGAAATTGGCATGATACGGATGAATACATTCGCTGTGTACGAACCGAAAGATATAAGTTTATTTATAACGCATATTATGAGCTTCCTCATGGCACGACGATGGACTTAGGCTCAAGTTTGAGTTGGTATGATTTGAAAATCGCTCAAAAAGAGGGAACGTTAAGCAAGGAGCAAGCTCTTTTATTTACTTCTCCTCGTCCAATGATAGAAATTTATGATTTGGAAAAAGATCCGGAAGAATTTACAAATGTGGCGGATGTGAAAGAGTATCGAGACGTTGGTAAAAAATTGGCTAAGCTTTTGGTGAATTGGCAAAAGGAGACAAAAGACCATCCTTGGTGGATGCGTCGCAGATGTGACCAAAATGATCGTGTGACAGGGTTCCCCTTGTATGAGACTCGTCCGGGGTTGTGGGCAGATTGATTTTGAATATAATTAAGATGATTATGAGATGTTTTTCGTATTGTGTTAGTTTATTTTTATTGTTATTTGTATCCTGCGTTAATGTTTCAAACCAAAAGGATACAAGCCTGTCAGGTTTGAGCTATGTTAATACTTTAATAGGGACAAACTCGAATAGAGCTTTTTCTCATGGCAATACGTACCCTGCGGTTACGCAGCCTTGGGGTATGAATACTTGGACACCGCAAACTGGCTTGATGGATGATCCTTGGGTATATACTTATCAGTCAGATTCTATTCGGGGGTTTAAGCAAACACATGTGCCAAGCCCTTGGATTGGTGATTATGGCGCTTTCTCGATCATGCCTGTTACGGGGACGTTGAGAACAAAAGATACGGAACGTTCATCTCGCTTTTACCATTCAGATGAATTTGCTACTCCATATTATTATAAAGTGCATTTGGCGGATTATAATGTAGATGCTGAATTGACTGCGACGGAACGATGTGGGTATTTGCAATTCTCTTTTAATGATAATAGGGATCGTTTTGTGATATTAGATGCTTTCAATAAAGGAGGACATGTAAAGATAATTCCGGAAGAATGGAAGATAGTTGGTTTTTGTAAGAATAATGCGGGAGGCGTACCTTCGAATTTTGCGAATTATTTCGTAATGGTATTTGATTCAGACTTTTCTGATTGTGGAGTTTGGGACAAGGATGGAGTTTATGAGCAGAAAAAAGAGCTAGAGTCTTCTTATATCGGATCTTATTTACGTTTTGAAAATAGTTGTAATCGAGTTTCTGTAAAGGTTGCCTCTTCGTATATCTCTGTGGAACAAGCGGAGTTAACATTGAAACGTGAGATTGGCGACTTGGATTTTATGCAAGTTAAAGAAAAGTCAAGATCGGTTTGGGCAGATTTGATGGGACGTATTAACGTTGAAGGTGGAACTGAAGAACAGAAAAAAACTTTTTATTCAAATTTGTATAGAGTTTCTTTATATCCTCGTCAGTTTTATGAGTATGATGAGAAAGGGGAAGCTGTTTATTTTAGCCCTTATGATGGGCAAGTGCATAAAGGATTCATGTTCAGCGACAATGGCTTTTGGGATACTTTCCGATCAGCTCATCCTTTTTATACCTTGTTGTTCCCTGAGTTGACAGGGAAGTTGATGCAAGCATTGATTAATATTTATGAGGAGGGAGGATGGCTCCCGAACTGGATAAGTCCGGGTTATCGGAATTCAATGATTGGAGCCCATGCGGTTTCTTTGATTAGCGACGCTTACGTAAAAGGTATCCGGGACTTTGATGCCCAAAAGGCATTGGAGGCGGTTCGTAAAGAATGTTCCATGGATGCTCCACGATCTTTTATGGGGAGATATGGCTGGGAAAATTATAATAAGCTAGGTTATGTCCCTTACCCTAAATATCCTCAGGCTGTTTCAATGACATTGGAATATGCTTATGATGATTTTTGTGCGATGCGCTTAGCGGATTTGTTAGGAGAAACAGATGATGCTATTGAGTTTAAGAGACGTGCGATGAATTATTCTCATGTTTATGACTCTATTTCAGGATTTATGCGTCCGCGTATGCTTAATGGGGAATGGCATTCTCCATTTGATCCGTATCGCTGGGGTGGTCCTTATACGGAAGGTAACGCGATTCAATATAGTTGGAGTGTTTTTCATGATGTGCAAGGTTTGGTTAGTTTAATGGGTGGAAAGTCGCGGTTTATCTCCAAATTGGATTCTGTGTTTACACGTCCTCCCAAATTTAGCTTATATGATCGTAGCTTTAATGAGATTGCGGAAATGCATCAAGCGGGATTTGGTCAATATGCTCATGGAAATCAACCGGCCCAACATCTTCCCTATTTGTACACATACGTTGGAGAGGCTTGGAAAACTCAATATTGGGTTCGGAAAATTATGGATTGTTTGTATAATTCAACTCCTAATGGTTATTGCGGCGATGAGGATAATGGACAGACGTCCTCTTGGTATTTGTTTAGCGCCTTAGGATTCTATCCTGTTTGTCCGGGTTCTGGGGAATATATTTTAGGAAGCCCTATCTTTGATAAGGTGACACTTTCTTTATCTAATGGGAAAAAATTTGTTATCTCTGCTCCGGGAAATTGCGAAAAAAACAGGTTCGTGGGACAAACCTATTTAAATGAAGATATATATTCTCCTTTATTTATTCGTCATGAGGATATAATTCAAGGAGGAACTTTACGATTTGATATGGTATCTGATCCTTTTAGAGATAAACAATATAGTAAGGATGACTATCCTTATTCTTTATCGAATTTTAATTAATCGTTAGTATGTATAAGATATTTTCTACGGGTTTATTCGTTTTTGTAGAGGTTAGCTTTTTTTTCGCACACTCAGAAAATAAGGCTCCTAATATCATTTTTATTATGTCTGATGATCATACCTCTCAAGCTGTTAGTGCTTATGGTGGGATATTATCATCTGTACTTCCGACACCCCATATAGACCGGATAGCCAAAGAAGGCGTTCGTTTGAATAATTGTTTTGTAACCAATTCGATAAGTACCCCTAGTAGGGCGGCTATTTTAACAGGGCAATATAGTCAAAAAAATGGAGTATATACATTAGGTGATCGTCTCTCGAGAGATTTGCCGAATGTGGCAAAAGAGTTGCAGTGTGTCGGTTATCAGACTGCTATTGTCGGGAAGTGGCATTTAGGAACAGAGCCAAGTGGGTTTGATTATTATAAAGTTCTTCCAGGGCAAGGCCGATACCATGATCCGATGTTGATCGAAAAAGGGAATTGGCGTGATGTCGCAAATAAAGAGGGGGAAGGGGCTATAGGAAAAGTTCATAAGGGGCATAGTACCGATGTCATAACAAATGAGGCCATTTCCTATTTGGAGAATGTGGATAAGAATAAGCCATTTTTCTTGATGTGCCATTTCAAGGCTCCTCATAGACCTTGGCAACCTGCCGAACGCTTTAAGGGGTTGTTGGAAGGAGTGAATGTTCCCGAGCCATCTAATTTGCTCGATGCTTATGAAAGTAAAGGAAAATATACTTCTGAGATACGAATGGGGCTAGAGTTCATGAATAAAAATGACTTGAAAACTCCGATTCCATCGGATAAGTCCAGGGATGAATTCAGACATTGGGCTTATCAAATTTATATTAAGGATTATTTACGTTGTGTAGCGGGAGTAGATGAGAACGTCGGTCGAATCTTGAAATTTTTGGATGAGAACAATTTAACGGAAAATACAATTGTCGTTTATACTGGAGATCAAGGTTTCTTTTTAGGGGAACATGGATGGTTTGATAAACGGTTGATGTATGAAGAAAGTCTTCGTATGCCGTTTTTGATTCGCTATCCGAAAGAAATTCAAGCGGGAGGAATAAATGATGATATTATCTTAAATATAGATTTTGCTCCTTTGTTCTTGGATTATGCGGGGGTTAAGAATACGCCTGCTTATATGCAAGGAAAAAGTTTTCGGGATAATTTATCAGGAAAGACTTCTCCGGAATGGCGACAGTCTATGTATTATCGTTATTGGATGCAAGGAGATGGCGCTCATAATGCGACAGCTCATTATGGAATACGTACGGATCGATATAAGTTGATTTATTATTATGCAAGATCTCTTGGGAAAATCGGAACCAAAGATGGTACGATAGCTCCAGAATGGGAACTGTATGATTTGGAAAAAGATCCAAAAGAGATGCATAATATTTATAATGATCCCCAGAACCAGTTTTTAATAAACAAATTGAAACTTGAATTATTGAGGTTGAAAAAAGAATATGGTGATGAAGATGAGAGTTGTGAAGAGATGAAAAAGATTAATGACGTTTATTTTAAATAAGAATATGAGGATATTAATAGTCATACTAATGTCGCAATTATTTACTTGCTTATCCTTGCAAGCAAGGAGTGCAGAAGTTGTATATAAAACAGTCGGTTCATTGCAAATGAAATTGTATATCGATTATCCTGATGATATGAAAGCTTCTGAAAAACGACCGGCGATTGTGTTTTATTTTGGCGGAGGATGGATAGATGGAAATGTCGTTCATTTCAAGCCTCAAGCAGACCATTTTGTTAAGAAAGGGTTGATAACAGTTCGTGTTGACTATAGAGTTCAAGGTAGACATAAGGTACCGCCTTTTGTTTGCCTTTCTGATGCGAAATCCGCTATTCGCTATATAAGAAAAAATGCGGACAGCCTGTGTGTCAAGAGTGATAGTATAGTGGCTTCCGGAGGATCTGCCGGAGGGCATTTGGCAGCGGCAATCGCTTCAATAGATGGTTTTAATGATGCTATGGATGATTTATCTGTAAGCTGTAAGCCAAATTTGCTGGTGCTGTTTAATCCCGTGTTGGACAATGGCCCCGAAGGATATGGCTATGAGCGAGTAAAAAAGCATTATAAAGAATTTTCTCCTTATTACAATATAAAGGAAGGATTACCTCCAACTATAATATTCTTAGGGACAAATGATAATTTGATTCCTGTTGATATGATGGAAAAATATAGGGATAATATGCTGAAATCAGGAAATGTATGCGATCTGCACCTTTATAAGGATCAACAACATGGATTTTTTAATTATGGAAGGAATAATAATGTTTATTATTATGATACTTTGAAAAAAATGGAGACTTTTTTAAATAGGTTTGGATATATAAAATGATATATGATGGATACTTCGAGAAGAGATTTCATAAAGAACGCAACACTGGCAGCTGGGACTTTTTTGTTGTCGGGATCTTGTTCTTCCGTAGCGGGGAATGATAAGCGAAAATGTAAAAGGCCTAATTTGGTGTATGTCTTTGCGGATCAGTGGCGTGCTCAAGATATGGGATTTGCGGGAAATAACGATGTTATTACCGAAAATATAGATAAGTTAGCAAAAGAGTGCTTGGTATTTAAGAATGCGGTTTCTTGTATGCCTGTATCCACCCCTTATCGTGGTTCTTTGTTGACAGGGCAATATGCCCATACTCATGGATTGTTTTTGAATGATGTAACTTTGAATCCGGATGCGGTTTCTATAGGAAAGGTATATAAAAACGCTGGTTACGATACAGGATATATAGGGAAATGGCATGTGAATGGAAATGGAAGAAGTAATTATATTCCTGAGACACATAGGCAGGGTTTTGATTTCTTTAAGGTTTTGGAGTGTACGCATAATTATATGCATTCTGCTTATTATGACAATAATAATCCAGAAAGAAAATATTGGGAAGGGTATGATGCTTTTGCGCAAACAAAAGAGGCGGTACATTATATGGAGGAACATGCTAATGAGGAAAAGCCATTTGTATTATTCCTGTCTTGGGGGCCTCCTCATAGCCCTTATGAGGTTGTACCAGAAGAGTTTTTGAATTTATATAAAGACAAGGAAATAACCCTTCGTCCGAATGTCCCAGATCAAATGAAAGAGAAAGCGACTCGTGATTTAAAGGGGTATTATGCGCATATAACGGCATTGGATCGATGTGTGGGTATGCTTCAAGATGCGCTTAAACGTTTCGGATTGGAGGAGGATACGATATTTATACTCACATCAGACCATGGAGATATGTTGGGTTCTCAAGGCTTGGAATGTAAACAGAAGCCTTATGAAGAGAATATCATAGTTCCTTTCTTGTTAAAATATCCTGCTTTATTTGGAAGAAGAGGGAGGGAGATAGACACAATTTTGAGTTCTACTGATATTATGCCTACATTGCTTGGCTTGTCTAACATACATGTTCCGAAGGAGGTTGAAGGTAAGGATTTATCTCCTATATTGCGAGGAGAGATCGCTGATTTTACAGAAATGGCTTTGATTGAATGTATTACTCCTTTTGGCGAGTGGGAAAGAGATAAAGGAGGAAAAGAATATCGAGGTGTGCGAACAAAGAGATATACTTATGTGCGTGATTTGAATGGTCCTTGGCTTTTATTTGATAACCAGAAGGATCCGTATCAAATGAGGAATCTGGTAGGTATGACAGATTATAAACCTCTTCAAGAACGTTTAGACCATAGTTTGTCTTGTTTGTTGAAAGAGATTAGTGATCCTTTTTTAGCTGGAGATTATTATATAAAACAATGGGGATATACAGTGAACTCAAAAGGGACTGTAGAATATACGCCATAGGTTTGTAGGACAAGTGTAGTGAATATTATAAATCTGATACGAAAATGAGTAGAATAAGAAATTTCTTTATGTCTGTTTTTCTGTTTGCGCATTGTGTTTGTATGATAAATGCGCAATCTGTTAAGACACCGGTGGATTATGTGAATACCCGTATAGGGAATATCAGTCATTTACTTGTCCCTACGTTCCCGGCGACGCATCAACCTAATAGTATGATTCGTATGATTCCGGGGCATCATGATTTTGTGACGGACAGGATGCGAGGGTTTCCTTTGAATGTGCCTTCGCATCGTCAAGGGGATGTCTTGTTGTTAATGCCTTACCGTGGTACTTTGGAGGAGGGGAATGAGCCTTTTGTTTATAGGTATGACCATGAGAGATCTACCCCGTATTTGTATTCGGTTTTCTTGGATGATTATGGCGTGGAGGCTCGTTTCGCACCGATGAAAAAGGCTGCCATCTATTCATTTGCGTTTGAACCAGGGGATACTCCGGGCATTATTCTGAGAACAAATGGCCAAGGTGAGTTGGTCTGGGATGCGGGTGCGTTGAGCGGTTATGAGGTATATAATGGAATTAAGCATTATTTTTATTTGGAATTCAACCAATCGCCAACTCGAGTGACTTCTTTAGATTGGAAGAATGTTCAAGCGAGGGCTGCGGCGTTTGATCCTGCCGTGAAGCGGGTGGTGGCTCGATATGGCGTTTCGTATATCAGTGTTGATCAGGCTCGAAAGAATTTGAAAAAGGAAATTGCGGATTTCGACTTGGAGCGGGTGGCGGATCATGCGAAACTGGCATGGAATGAGGCGCTGTCTAAGATAAAGATCGAGGGGGGGACAGAAGACCAGCGTACGGTTTTTTATACCTCTTTATATCGGGCGCACGAGCGAATGATTAATATTTCGGAAGATGGTAATTATTTTAGCGCATATGATGGAAAGGTGCATGCGGATAACGGGGTTGATTTTTGGGTAGATGACTGGGTCTGGGATACATACTTGGCGCTTCATCCTTTGCAGATCCTTCTGAACCCGAAAGAGCAGGAGCAGAAATTAGCCTCTTATATCCGTATGTATGAGCAGTCTGGCTGGATGCCAACTTTCCCTTGTGTGTTTGGTGATGCGCATTGTATGAATGGTAATCATGCGGCGAGTGTCTTTGCGGATGCCTTGAATAAAGGTTTGCGGTTTGATGTTGAGAAGGCCTTCGAGGGAATGAAGCACACGGTGATGACGGAGTCGATGATTCCGTGGTACCGAGGCCCCAAGACGGCTCTGGATGATTTCTATCACGAGCATGGCTGGTTCCCTGCCTTGCATCCGGGAGAGAAGGAAGAATTTACACAAGTCGGACCTTTTGAGCAGCGGCAAGCGGCTGCTGTTACAACCGCTGCCTCTTATGATGATTGGTGTATCGCTCAATTAGCTAAGTATTTGGGGCGAGATTCGGATTATCGTTTCTTCGAGGATCGTTCCTATAACTACCGGAATGTGTTTAATAAAAAGACTAAATTTTTCCATCCGAAAGATAAGGATGGGAATTTTATTGAGCCGTTCGATTATATCTTCTCGGGTGGTATCGGGTCTCGGGCTTATTTTGATGAGAATAACGCGTGGACTTACAATTGGGACGTACGTCATCGTATCTCCGACTTGATTGATTTGTTTGGCGGTGAGGAGCCTTTTATCACACGATTGGATCAATTGTTCGTGGAGGGAATGACTCGGGCGAAATGGCAATATTATGCTGTTCATCCGGATGCTACGGGTAATGTCGGACAATTCGTGATGGGCAACGAGCCTAGTTTTCATATCCCTTATTTATATAACTACGTCGGGCAACCCTGGAAGACACAGAAACGTATCCGTATGTTGATGGAGAGTTGGTTCCGCAACGATTTAATGGGGGTCTGTGGTGATGAGGACGGTGGCGGTATGTCTGCCTTCTATATCTTTTCGTCTTTGGGTTTCTATCCGGTCTCTCCGGGAATACCTATGTACGCGATTGGCAGCCCTTTGTTCGAGAGGTCGGAGATACGGTTGGCGAACGGAAAAGTGTTTACGGTAATTGCCCATGGAGCTTCTTGGGAAAATAAATACATCCAGTCCGCTAAATTGAATGGAGTGGAGTATGATAAGACTTGGTTTACCCATGAGAATATCATGGAAGGTGGAACATTGGAACTGTTAATGGGCAACCGTCCTAATAAGGGCTGGGGAATAGGTGAAGGGGCAACCCCTCCTTCTAGTGAATTTGTTGATTGATTCTTTGTACAAAAAATATTGTTTATGTTAGTTTCATTGAGAGAAATTGTAGCAGATGCTTATCAAAATGGTTATGCTGTTGGAGCATTTAATTGCTTAAGTTTAGAAAATGTGGAAGGAGCGATAATGGCTGCGGAGGAATTGAACTCTCCCATTATATTACAGCTAGCGGAAGTACAGTTCCCTTGTGCTCCATTAGAGAAAATGATACCGATGTTTGTGGATGCGGCTCGCAGTTCTTCTGTTCCTGTCGCTGTTCATCTAGACCATGGATTAAGTTTCAATACTTGTGCGCAGGCGATTCGCTTAGGGGCTACATCTGTCATGATTGATGGTTCTACCCTACCTTTAGAAGAGAATATCCGAGTTACTCGTGAAGTAGTCCAAATGGCCAAGGCTTTTGGTGTAGCAGTTGAATCTGAATTAGGGAAAGTTGGTGATACTGATACGGTGGAATTGGATAATAATGTGAATACGTTTACAGATGTAGATGAATCAATTCGATTTGTACAAGAAACAGGCATTGATGCCCTTGCTATTTCTATAGGTAATTTACATGGGAAATATACAGCGACACCTAACTTGAATATCCAACGACTAAAAGAGATCAAAGACCGGAATCCAATTCCTTTAGTTCTACATGGAGGATCGGGTACTAGTGAGGCTGACTTTAAGGATTGTGTTCATAATGGGATTAGTAAGGTAAATGTAGCGACTGCTATTCAATTACGTATAATGGATGAGTTACGTGAGTGCATGAAAAATGAGACTGATTTGGGGTACATTGGATTAAAAGAAAAAATAAAGTGTGCGTCAAAGAATGCTGTAGCAGATCATATCAAACTGTTTGAGAGTAATAATAAAGTAAAGCAATGAGGACGGGGATTATTGCAGCTGGGACATGGCTGGCCGATTTGATCAAATTTATTCCTTATTATCCTGCTCCGGGAAATTTGGTCTCTATCGAAAAAGAAGAAGTTGGATTAGGAGGATGTGCTCACAATGTTTTGATGGATTTGGCAAAATTGCAGAGTGGATTGCCTTTGTATGCTGCTGGTTGTATAGGAAAAGATGCGTATGGGGACTTGATCTTGAAAACAGTCATGGAACAAAGGATAAATGCGAAATATTTATGTCAGTTATCCAGTGTTCCTACATCTTATACAGATGTTATGGTGGCTAAAGCGGGTACAACCCGTACGTTTTTTCATAATCGAGGAGCGAACGCAGAGTTTGGTATAGAATATATAGATCAAATAGATGTTCCTGCTAAGATTTTTCATTTAGGATATCTATTGTTATTGGATAAGTTGGAGGAACCGGATAAATTCTATCAATTGAAAGCAGCCCGTGTTTTTCATGAATTGCAGCAAAAAGGCTATGAGACTTCCGTGGATGTAGTCTCGGAAGAGAGTGATCGTTTTCGGAATGTCTTATTGCCTTGTTTACCATATATTAATTATTTAGTAATTAATGAGGTGGAGGCTGGATCATGCTATGGGGTATCTTTACGTGGTGATAATGGGGAAATTCTGTTGGATCAGGTAAGGCTTGTAGCGGTAGATTTGATGAAAGCAGGAGTGAATACGCTGTGTTGTATTCATTTTCCGGAAGGAGGATATGCCTTACATCGTTCTGGTGAGGAAGGCTTTTGCCCATCCTATAAGATACAATCAAATGAAATTGTTTCTACGGTTGGAGCAGGAGATGCCTTTTGTGCAGGAGTACTATATGCGGCACATGAAGGTCTGGGATTAAAAGATACACTGCGGTTTGCAAATGCTTTGGCGCATTTTAATTTATTACATGCGACTTGTTGTGGTGGAGCACCTAGATTAAAAGAAGTTTATGATTTTATAAAAGTAAATAAGATATGAGAAGAAGTGAAATAAACCAATTTATACATGAGGCTATCGAGTTTTTTGAAGAAAGCCATTTTTATTTGCCGGAATGGATATTATGGAGCCCTGCGATATGGGAAAAGAAAGGTAAAGCTTATGACGAGATTCGTTTAAATCATTTAGGATGGGATGTGACAGACTTCGGGAAAGGACGATTTTTGGAGGAGGGGCTTACGCTGGTTACAATTCGTAATGGGAATATTCATCGTGACAAAAAAAGTTACTGTGAAAAAATCATGATGGTTCGTGAAGGACAGGTTACCCCTGTTCACTTCCATTGGAAAAAAATGGAGGATATTATTAATAGGGGGCGTGCTATATTGTGTATGCGCTTATGGAAAGCGACGGCGACGGAAGGATTATCTACAGAAGATTGCTGTGTAAGTATAGATGGTGTTAGGACGAAAATTAAAGCTGGTGAAACTTTGCGATTAATGCCGGGGCAGAGTATCTGTTTTGAGCCTTATCTATATCATACATTTTGGTCTGAAAATGGGCATTGTTTGGTAGGCGAAGTTTCTACAGTAAATGATGATATTAATGATAATCGTTTTTATGAAGAATTGGGCCGATTTACGATTATAGAAGAAGATGTTCCTGCGGAGTTTGTATTATGCAATGAATTTTCAGTAAAGGATTAGAAAGAAATTTTCATTAAGATGTGAAAGGCTCAGATGTCAAGAAAGAGGCTATCTCCGAAAAAGTGAGATAGCCTCTTTTTATGTTAAAAAGACTGTCTCTGTAAGTGATTTAAATGAATGAGTCGTATATATTAAGAAGAATGAATCTTAATATTTAGAATGATGAACACAAGAAGGGATTTTTTGAGAAAGGGGGCTTTTGCGGGCTTAGGAATGTTAACCATGTCGGAATTGGCGAAGGCAGTAGTGAGTAAACAAAATGGAAATGTATCTCCGAAGATTAAATTGGAAAAGGATAGTGTGATTCTTTTTCAAGGTGATTCGATAACGGATATGTTTCGAAAATATGACTGTAACCAATGTAATACACCCGAGCAAATGGGTATGGGATATGCCTTATTTGCCGCCTCAACCTTATTGAGTGATTATCCAGATAAGCAATTGAAGATATATAACCGTGGTGTAGGGGGCAATAAGGTATATCAGTTACGAGATCGTTGGGAACTGGATACCTTGGCTATTCAGCCGGATGTGCTAAGTATCTTGATTGGAGTAAATGACTTCTGGCATATATTGATGGGAAATTATAAAGGATCATTAGGGATTTATGAAAGGGATTTACGAGATCTGCTACATTATACGAAGGAAAAACTTCCCAATGTCCAACTAGTGCTAGGAGAGCCTTTCGCTTTACGTGGCGGATCCGCCATTGATGATGCCAAATGGTTCCCGGAGTTTGATGGTTACAGGGTATCGTTGAAAAAACTAGCCGATGAGTTTAATGCGATATTTGTTCCCTACCAAGCGGCATTCGACGCTGCGTTAAAGTTAGCTCCAGCTCGTTATTGGGGAGCGGATGGTGTACACCCCGATTTACCAGGCCGTCAGTTAATGGCAAATGTCTGGTTGGAAGCAACAGGATTAAAAAAGTAAGGAAGGGAGATCGGAGATAATATATTTATTTCTCCTTGAGGTAAGAGGCTGTCTCATAGTGGTGAGGGAAGCCTCTTATTTTGTTATCATACAATGAAAATGAATGATTAAAACGATCGTCTAGATTCGTCACAAAAATATATATTTTTCTCTGACCTACAATATTCAAAGCTTTCATTTATCTTCTTTCTTTTCATGTAGTTAGCTCTTCATAATGAAGCATATTCAATATTAAAAAAAACGGTTGATTTAGACGATCGTTTAAACTAGTCGTTTTTGTAAGAAATATTCTCTGTAACTATCTGTAAATGTTATGATAAGGATAGAGTTTCAAATTCTGAGAAATGAAAGTAACAAAGGAAATAATCTCTCGGCTGCAGGAAGGAAATATGCTGGCGTTTCAGTCTGTATATGAATCGTATAGCGCTCATATCTATAATTTTATCTATTCCTTATTGTATAACAGGTTAGAGGCGGAGGACTTGACGCAGGAAGTCTTCGTTAGGATCTGGGAAAAGAGAGATTCACTGGATATAGATAAGAATTTTGATTCCTATATTTTCACGATTGCCCGTAATTTAGTGTATGACGAGTGGGATTCCCTTTTCCATGCGGAGCTATATATGAAATCCTTAGAAGCAGATTGGGATGAACGGGACACTTCAAAAGTCGAAGAAGATATTACGGTAAATTCGATAGGACAATATATTGATTCTCTTATCGATAAATTACCGGTATCCCGTCGGGAAATCTTTTTGCTTAGTCGTAAAGAACACTTATCGACGAAGGAAATCGCACAACGTCTGTCTATCTCCGAAAGAACCGTTGAAGCCCAGATTTACCGCTCTCTTCAGTTTTTAAGGAAGTATTTGGCGGAAGAAGGGATCTTGCTTTGGCTCTTATCTTTTGTTGTTAATGAATATTAAATGCGAAAAAAAACGCTTTGCTTGTAAGTAGTCGCTTCGGGCAAAGAGTATATAATCATGTAAAGCGTATGGAAAAGAGTGAATATATCATATTGTTAGAACGTTTCTTGAAAGGAGAGACTACTCATGACGAGGAACGGATTCTGGTGGATTGGTTCAAGAGCGATGTCTCCCGGGATGAATTAAGGAACTATATCCAGCGGAAATGGGAAATTGCGTCTAACAGTTCTATTCCTACGGATTTGAAGGAGCGAATGTTCCGGAAAATACAAAGTCGTATTGAGAGCGTAGCGGTCGAGAAGAAGGAAGTTGGGCGTTTTTCTCTTCGGAATATCATGCGTTATGCGGCTATTGGTTTGTTGGTGATCTGCGCCGGTTTGGGAGGACATCTGCTGACAAGGTATTCACGGTCGGTTGGTGCGGAAAAAGACTATCTGGTCTTTGCTGCTAAAGGACAGAAAGCGAGCGTTGTCTTACCGGATGGTTCCAAGGTTTGGCTGAACTCAGACTCAGAAATCAAGTACACAAACCTATATGGAGATGGGGAGCGCATCATATCCTTGAATGGAGAGGCTTATTTTGAGGTAGCGAAAGATAGTCTCAATCGTTTTGTCGTACAAGCGGGCGATTTAGCGGTAGAGGCGTTGGGCACTTCTTTTAATGTAAAGGCTTACGAAGAAGATAATCAAGCCGTGGTCACCTTGTTTCAAGGAAAAGTAAAAACGAGTGTCGGACGAGACGAGGCGTTCTTATTACCGGATCAAGCGGTTACTTACTTGAAAAACAAGGGGCAACTGAAAAAATCCACACTGAATGACGCATATAGGGCCTGTCTATGGCGGAATAATGAGTTGGCTTTTAATGATGAGGCTTTAAGCGAGATCGCCGTATTGTTAAACCGGATGTATAATATCCAAGTAGTATTTAAGAGTGAGAAGGTTAAAGCATTACGATTCACGGGAGTGATAACCAATAATAGCTTGGATAATATTATCGAACTAATCAGTTTGACATCGCCTATTATATATACATCAAAAGGAGATACTATTATTATTGATGAAAAAAAGTAATGCCTATGACGAAGGACTTGAGATAACAAATGTCGGGCTTGTATAGCTAAATCAATCGTTAACTTTTGATATGTTTTTGTGAATAGTCCACTCTGCGAAAAAGAGTGGAAGCGTATCATATTGTGTAAATTATACTATTAAAAACACGTGGAAAATGCGTAAAATTAAACAAACGGTACGAACAATCTTATTGTGTGGCTTCCTATTTGCTTATACGGATGCCACTTTTGCGCAGATAACTTTATCTGTGAAACAACAACCTGTTCGTGAAGTTATTAAAGAGATCGAAAGGATCAGTGATTATCGTTTCTTTTATAATGAAAACTCGATTCCGATGGAGAAACGGGTTACGGTAAACGTAAAAGATAGCGATATCGAGAATGTACTTAATTTGATCGCCGATCAGATGGGTATATCGTATGTTATTAAAAACAACCAAATCGCCCTATCCGCTGAAAAGCGAGCGAATGTAGCCCAGCAAACAAGGAAAGTGCAGGGGACGGTGGTAGATGATCTAGGGATGCCAGTTATCGGAGCGAATGTATCCGTAAAGGGTACCACCAACGGTACAATTACGGATATGGATGGTAATTTCTTGCTGGAAGTGCCTAACAATGCCATTTTGGAAATTACTTATATTGGCTATCGCCCTCAAGAGATCGCTATAAAAGGGCAGACTCGGGTCGATATTAAATTAGCGGAAGATACTCAAAAATTGGATGAGGTCGTAGTGGTCGGTTATGGTACGCAAAAGAAAGCGACCTTAACCGGAGCTGTCGCCTCCTTGAAGGGCGAGGAACTGGCAAAGGTTAGCCAACCGAATATGAAGGCAAACTTGATCGGTAAGATCCCGGGTGTACGCTATCAAGAGTCTACGGGTGAGCCAGGTGTCGATAGCTCGGATCGATTTAATATCCGTGGTTTTGGAGAGCCGTTAGTTATTGTGGATGGAGTGGAACGTCCGTTTACCCAGATCGATCCGAATGAGATCGCTTCTATGAACGTCTTGAAAGATGCCTCCGCCGCTGTGTACGGTTTCAAAGGAGTGAATGGTGTCATCATTATTGAGACGAAAAAAGGTGAGATGAGCCGCCCTAAAATTAACTATAGCTATTCTATCGGTTTGCAATCTCCGGTAAAGAACCTTGAGATGATGAATGCGTATGAATATGCCTATTACCGTAATCAAGCGTTGATGAACGCCGGACAATCCAAGCGTTTTACGGATGAAGAGGTCGAGAAATACCGTACAGGTTCGGACCCAATCAATTATCCGTCCACCGACTGGTATGCGGAAACGGTCCGCAAGGTTGCCCCGAAACAACAGCATAACTTGAATATCAATGGAGGTTCTGAGAAGATCCGCTATTTCTTCTCGTTAGGATATTTGGATCAAGAGAGTATCTTAAAATCTACCCAAGAGTTTAAGCGCTATAATTTCCGCTCAAATATTACGGCTGAGATCACCAGCAAATTGAACGCAGAAGTGGGCCTAGGCGGTCATATCGATGATTATAAATATCCGTATTGGACGGGCGATGAAGGTATCGAGTTATTTACAGCGATTAAGTCGAACGCTCCGAATGTCCCTGTCTATGCCAATAATAATAAAAACTACTACTATAATTCGGACAATAATGAATTGAACCCGGTAGCCATGCTCGATCGTGACGCTACAGGCTTCAAGGATAAGCGCAATGTCGAGTTTAACGGTCAATTAGCCTTGAATTATGAGATCTTTAAAGGACTAAAAGCCCGTGCTTTCTTCGCCTATGATTATACCAACTTGGCTCAGAAAGAGATGAAGACGGCCTGTACGTTCTATACCTACGATTCGGTTCAAGATACGTATAACCCGATAACGAAGGTCGCAAAGGGAGAGTTGATGGAGAAAACTCAACCTTATTATAAGACTACCCAGCAATACTCATTGAACTACAAGAATACATTCAATGATTTGCACGATGTGGAAGCTTTGGCTTTATGGGAGTGGAAAGAGACGAATACGAACTGGTTCATGGCTAGACGTTATTATTCGACAACATCGGCTATACCTGAGCTAGATAGAGGTGACGTAGATAATATGTATAATGAAGGAAACTCTGCGGTCTATAAATATGGCGGTTTAGTAGGCCGCTTGAATTATGTCTATGCGGGTAAATATATGGCTGAGTTCAGTTTTCGTTATGATGGCTCTTATAAGACGGCTCCGGATAAACGTTGGGGATTTTTCCCTGCCGTATCTGCTGGCTGGCGTATTTCTGAAGAGCAATTTATGAAAGACTTGGTACCTCAGATGGATAATTTGAAACTACGTGCCTCATGGGGAAGCATTGGTAATGATAGCCAACTAAACGCTAGTCAGTTCGTCAGTGGATGGCAATTTGAGGATCGATTTATATTGGGAGGCGCAGGAAACTCTTCGGCTTCGATTACGAATGGTATGAAAGAAGCGAATTTGGCGAATCCGAATATTACTTGGTATAAGGTAATGACTACGAATGTTGGTTTGGATGGCTCTTTCTGGGGCGGTAAGCTTAGTTTTGAGTTCGATTACTTCTATCGCAAGACGACAGGATATCCGGCGACACGTAACACTTCTTTACCAACTACCTCTGGTATCCCTTTGCCGCAGGAGAATTTGAATAGTAGTGATAATCGTGGTTTTGAATTGTCTTTAGGTACTGTCCAACGGATCGGGAACGTGAATTTACAGATCAAAGGAAATGTGGCTTATGCTCGTGAAAAGGATTTGTATAAGGAGCAGGCATTACCACTGAATCAATATAAGAATTGGAGAGACAATGGCGCATATCGTTGGAAAAATGTTACTTGGGGGTATGAACATATCGGTCAGTTCCAGTCTTATGATGAGATCTATAATTCACCGATCCAAGATGGTAAAGGTAATTCATCGTTACGTCCAGGTGATATTAAATATAAGGATCTGAATGGAGATGGCTTGATTGATGCGAATGATGAGAAAGTGATAGGTAAAGGAACTTTCCCTGACTTAAATTTCGGGCTGACATTAGCTGCGGATTGGAAAGGCTTTGATGTGAATATCTTATTTCAAGGAGCCTCGAACTATACGCAGGTATTGAATGCCTTGACCAGTCCTTTCCGTGGACCGGGCGAGGGAAATGGTTTCCGTGTATGGATGGATAGTTGGCATAAGGCGGATTATAATGATCCGGATAGTGAGTGGGTACCGGGCAAATTCCCCTCTTTACGTATTGAGGGTAATGATAATAACTCGAAAAAATCCACCTATTGGACGACTGATGCGTACTATGTTCGCTTGAAATCTATTGAGATTGGGTATACCATACCCAAGAATCTTTTAAGCAAGGTGGGTATTGAGCATTTGCGCGTATATGCTAATGCGTATAACCCCTTGACAATTACGAATGTCAAATATACAGATCCAGAGGCAATAGAAGGTTGGCAAAGTTTCTATTATCCACAATTGAAAGTATATTCATTCGGTGTTAACGTTAGTTTCTAATAGGATTTAAAAGAAAAATGAAGATGAGAAGAACTATAATTTATTCCTTGTGTTGCGCTTCCTTATTACTTTCTTCCTGTGATTTGGATGTTCCTGTGACTGACCGTTTGCCGGACGAGGAAGTTTGGAAGGATGATAATCTGATAACAGGAGTGTTCTCTAGATTGTATAACCAGATGCAGATGGAACATAACTCCACTTATTTTGAGGGATGGGATGTTTGGAATGTCAGCTTAGTGACCGCTTCGGATGAGGGTACAGGAGCTTACCAAGCTGGGGATCTTGGTACGGGTGACGTTGCCCGTGCGAATTTCAATGATGAGTGGTTTGGTCTGTGGGAGGACGGTTTTAAGGCTGTTCGAGCGACGAATCTGGTATTGCAAGAGCTGAATGCGGCCGAGATGCCGGAAAGCAAACGGCAGCAATTGATCGCCGAGGCTCGTTTTATTCGTGCGTTCCATTATTTTAATTTGGTAAAACGCTACGGAGGCGTTCCTATCGTGACAGAAGTACAGCAATATACCGGTCCGGAAGACTTGTATGGCTTACAAGTTTCCCGTGATAAGGAGCAAGAAGTCTGGGATTTTATTCTAACTGAATTAGACGAGTCCGCTTTGGAATTACCGGAGACCCGTGAATCTGTGGAAAGAACCCGTGCCACTCGATATGCGGCTTATGCGTTGCAATCTCGTGCGGCATTGTATGCGGCATCGATCGCTAAATACGGCAAAGTGCAATTGAACGGTATCGTTGGCGTGAATAGCGATGACGCTAACGCATATTGGGCGAAATCGATCGAGGCGGCGGATAAAGTGATTAACTCGGGTAAATATACGCTTTACAACCAGTATGCGGACCGGGTGGAGAACTTCCGGAATATGTTTCTGGAGAAAAGAGGATGTTCGGAGTTTATCTTCTGGAAAGAGTTTCTGGCTACCGATCTAGGCCATTCTTGGGATTTATTGAATGTGCCGTTTAGCTTCGTGCAGAATGGCTATGGCTGCGGGCAGAATCCCACACTCGATTTAATAGAGGCTTTTGAATATAAAGATGGTTCAGACGGTACCTTGAAATTGAAGGATGCTTCCGGCAATTATATCAAATATGACTCTCCATTGGATCTATTTAAGGACAAGGACCCACGTCTTCGGGCGACTTTCTATTTACCGATGGATGAATGTAGGGGAGGGATTGTCGAGATTCGTCGGGGTATTTACGATGCCTCTAAATCTGGGGATGCCCGTTTTATCACCAGCAATAACGTGAACGAGTATTATGGTGAGGAAGGTAACCAAATGAAGATCTTAGGTAAGGATGGCGTGTGGGATACCGGGGATGTTGGAAAGACCGGCTTCTATACGAAGAAGTTCTCAGACGAGGGAGTGACGGATATCTCCGGAAATAAATCAGATGCTCCATGGCCGGTGTTCCGTCTGGCCGAGATGTATTTGAACAAGGCGGAAGCCGCTATGGAATTAGGCAAGACGGGCGATGCCGCTACCGCATTGAATATGCTTCGTGAGAGAGCGGGCATCCGTACGCTTTCTGCCGGGGAGGTTTCATTGGATCGTATCCGTAATGAGCGTCGCGTAGAGTTGGCGTATGAGAATCATCGTCATTGGGATTTAAAGCGTTGGCATATCGCGCATATCAAACTGGCCGATTTCCCGACCATGGCGCTTTATCCATGGTATATCTGGGGGGAAGGTAAATATATCTTTACGACTGGTAAGGCTCCGAAACCTAATAAGGTATTCTTGGAACGTAACTATTACATAAAGATCAAGGATAGCGATATGGGTAGCAACCCGATGTTGGCTCCTAATAATCCCGGTTTCTAATTAATGAAAGGAAAAAGAATCATGAAAAAGATCATATATAATATAGCGATTGTCTTGGCGGCTTCTTGCCTCTTTGCCTCCTGTGAGGATGATAATTATGATGAGCCTAATTCCGGTATCAAAGGCCGCTTTATCGATGCGGAAACCTCCGAGGTTGTCCCGATGCCGGTACAGGGTACCAGCAGTATCCAGATACGTATGTATGAGCGTGACCGTTATTATTCTACGGGTGATGATTACTCGCAGCTTCCGGTTATCACGTATCCCAAGATCGATGGGACTTACGAGAACTCGTGGATGTTCAGTAAGCAATATATCTTGACGCTGGAGCAGACTAATTTCTATCCGGTGGATACGATGGTGGTTGATCTGAACGCCGGTGGACTGACGGATCAAGATATCAAGGTGATTCCTTACGCCCGAATCGATGTAAACAACGCCGTATTCGAGAACAAGAAGTTGAAGGTATCCTATACGATCACTCGTAGCAAGGATGACTATAAGATAGAGAATGCTTTTTTGGCTTGGCATATCAGCCCTTATATCGATAAGATGTCCGGTAACTCGGAGGAATTGGTGACTGTTGACTATACGAACGTGTCCGATAAGGATATCCTAAATACGGTATTAACCCAAGAGATCGGCTTAAGTGAAAGTGCGAGTTTCAACAATAAGGATAAGCAGGCCATCATGAAAGGAAACGGAAATAAGATGTATATCCGTGTTGGTGTAACGACAAACGGTAAGGTTAATTATAGTGAGGTCGTCCCTGTAGACGTATCTTTCTAAAAGTACTTTATTCCGGCAGAAAGGGATTGTCTCCGACTTATGTGGGATAATCCCTTCCTCTTTTAAGTTGGATAACATTAATCTATAAAGATTCCCCGTAGCTACTTATTTATCCGGAGTATAAAGCCAACAAGGGCTACGCCGACTTCTACGTGATGACCGACTTGATTCACGAGCCCGAGATGGACTTGGCTTGATCTTGTTTTTATGCTATTTTTGATGGTAGATAATAATACGTTTAATCATCAAAAAAGGAGATATGAGCAAAAGAAAGAATAACCGCTTGGGCAAGGCGGGCATCACATTTTATACCTATGCCACCGAACGCATCCGGGAGAAACGTTTAGCGGGGAAACATAACACCGCCGATTTATATAGGACTACCCGTAATTGGATCTGCGCCTTTCTGGGTAGGAGAAACCTTCTTTTCCCGGAGATAACCCCGGGCTTAATAAGCCGTTTTGTCGCTTACCTGCAATCCGCCGGTTTGCGAGTGAATACCGTGAATACATACCTCAGCAACTTTCGCTCGATTTATAACCAAGCTTGCCGGGATGGTCTGTTGCCGGCTTGCGTCGTATCGCCTTTCGCGTACTTGAACTTGAAGCGGGAAAGAGCCGGATCTAGGGCGTTGGGAAACGAGTCGCTCCGGGAGATCGTGACCTTGAAGTCTGAGGAGCCGGATTTGGCGTGCGTGATCGACTATTGTACGTTCGCCTATTTATCTTGCGGCATGCCTTTCGCGGATATGGCTCGCTTGACTACGGCGAACCTGTATGGCGAGGAGATCGTATATCGGCGTAAGAAGACGGGGACCTTAATCCGTGTCGGGATAACAGCGGGGATGCGGCGGTTGATTAATAAGTATGCGGACGCTTCTTCCCCGTACCTTTTCCCTATTTTATCTCCGGGTAGAGAGGTAGGGCATGAGGAATACAAGGCGATACTGCGTTCGTATAATAACTCGTTGAAGAAGATCGGTCGTGCGCTATCTCGTCCCATTCATCTGACCTCGTATGTTTTCCGCCATACATGGGCAACGAACGCCTTGCGGAAACAAGTCCCTTTATCGATCATTAGCCAAGCGTTGGGGCATACCTCGGAAAAAACAACACGTTTTTATCTGGCCTCTTTGGAACAGTCAGAATTGAATCGTGCGAACGCTAGGGTGACGGAAGAGGTGGATTTGCTTTTGGCGGCTGGGTGATACCCTTATTCGCGAAATAAGGGGAAGAGCCTATTCAGCATAAAAATTACCTATAATAGGCTATTTTCAACGGAAGGCTTGGCAAATGTAAAAAATATTATTGATAAACAATCACTTTTATCTATTTATTAAGAAATAGGAATTGAAGGGGATACAGATATCGTATCCTCTAATTAATCCAAATTTATGCTTATTGCGCATATATCGTGGATATGCGGTTAAAAATAGTGGTTATGCGTGTTTTTTTAGTTTATGTTGGACGTGCGATATCTCCTCCCCTTATTTCGCGAATAAGGGTGATAAACATTATTAAAAGGTAACGCCCCACTACCACGGGGCATTAAAGACAAAAAACATCATGGCAGAAGAAAAGACCATCTTGACCGTAGATCTGTACGACAACGTGTTAACCGAGAAAACCGGCGATTTCACCGGAAAGATCCGCATTACCGGAACCACGCGAACCTCAGACATCTCGAACCGCATCGTGAAGAAACGTACCGAGTATCGTCCGGAGACGATCACCAACATCCTCGACCTCTCCTACGACGAGATGATCGAGGCCCTCGCCCAAGGCCGTTGCGTGGTGAACAAGTTCGGGCAATGGCTGCTCACTATCAACGGCTCGTTCGACGGAAAGAAATCAGACTTCCGCTCTACGGAGAATAAGATCACCGTAATGTTCACCCCCAGCGCCACCCTCCTGAAGGCGCTAGAAAACATCTACGTGAACGCCGACGTAGCTACCGTGGGCCCGATGATCGAGAGCCTCACGGATTCTACCACGAACGAGAAGAACCTCCATATCACTCCAAACGCTCCGGCTATCATCTTCGGCAGCACGCTGCTTATCAAGGGGGATGATCCATCTGTAGGCGTCTACTTCACCAAGGACGAGGAGGGCGCCACGCCAACAAAAGTCTCCCTTATCGTACGTAACACCAAGAGCGAGATCATCATCCAGATCCCGCAACTCGCCGAGGGGCAGTACTGGCTGAGCGTCACTACGCAGGCGGGGGCGAATTACGGCTTGGTGAAAGACCCTCGTACCTATAAGTTCCCCATCCTCCTGACGGTAGGTGCCGGAGGCGGAGGCGATAGCGAGAGTCCGGACGAGATCTGATAAGGCGGAGAGCCTCATCTATGAGGGCTGATAAAGCCTAGGCTCTCACCCCTCATAGACGAGGCTCTCTCATGGTTCATGGCCTAGGCTCTCTCACCGGTCATAGACGGGAAGCTATGAGCATACCCGTGAACGAATGTTAAGACTATTATTCACTTTAAATTATATCGCTTATGAAAACAAATTTACTACGAATCGGTTTACGGCTGTCGCTGGTGGTGATAGCCCTTTTGTGTGGTGTGTATCTTGCTTGGGGGCAGGAAAATACGAAAGTGATGCACAAGATATATACTAATACTTATGGTAATGTCACGATTGATTGTCCGTCAGAGGTTGAGGATGGAGGTAGTTTTACTTTTAAAATAGCAACATCAACAGGTGCTTATCGTCTTGGTATATCGCAAGATGGGAAGAATTTTAGGGATTTCTCATGGGATGATTCCCAAAACGCTAATGTGGCGAAGAATATTACTGGAACGATCTTAATCGCGGTTGTTGAGCATACGGAAGTAATGATTGGAGAGGAGAAGTACATGCTTGAGCAAAGCAGTGCTATTCTCCCTCCTTCACAAACTCAACCAGCTTCATCAAGCGTAGTATTAAAGAGCGTGGTAACCGCAAAAGGAAAGCACTATAGTTTGAATGGTTATTCCGGTGTCTACAATACATATGCTAATATAACATCAATAACATTGCCGAATGACAAGTTTTATATTTTTCCTGATGCGTTTTCCATACAGGCTGGTTTGACTGAGATTCATGCGAAAGCTATAGACCCCAAAAATTACCGTATAATGGAGGGTGCTTTCGGAGAGAAAGATTTGAGTGGAATCACGCTTTACGTACCGGCTGGCAGTAAGGCTAATTATGCCGCCAGTGCCCCTTGGAATCAGTTTAAGGAAATCTTGGAGGAGCCGCTTCCCAAGAAATATCCGGTTTATGTTGTGGGTTATGGGGTAGCGTCTACTGATGCGCCGGATTCAGTAGCTCGAGGGCAATCCTTGACCGTGAATATTACGATGGAACCCGGATTTAAATCTTTTGAAACTAGCGTAATAACTATCCCGGGTGAGGAAGTGAATAAAGATGTCGTTATACAAGTCTCTACTTATACGGAAAATGTGTTGTCTGGAATTTCTTATAGCATGAGTACTACTCAAGAAAACGCATTTTGTCATGGCTTCCTAGATGCTCCCCAGAAAGAAGTGACCATACCGGAAGTAGTGACTGTTGGCTCTAATTCTTATCGGGTAGAACAAATCGTGGCTGATGCGTTTAAAAATCAAACCTCACTCGAAAAGCTTACTCTAGAGGGAAACACGGGTATTGATCGGAGAGCATTCTCTGGGTGTACTGCCTTAAAAGAGATTCATTGTATAAGTCCTGAACCCAGAAATATTTATTATGAGGACGCTTTTGAAGGAGTGGATAAGGACGCATGTGTCATCTTTGTACCTGCCGGGGCTTCCGGTGCCTACAAAGCCATCGGTGGCTGGAAGGACTTTAAGAACATAAGGGAGGAGGGCACATACTCCATCACCCGTACCGGATTTGAGGGAGTCGCTTATTATGGCCCCGACTTGGTGGTTGATGGCTCCCGACTGGAAGCGAGACTCACGCCCGAGAGTGGCTATGTATTAGGCATAGGAGACATCACCGTCACCATGGGAGGCAAGAAACTGGATCCTATGTCGAAGGAATTCTTCTATGGTACATTCGGTAAAGATACCTTGACTATAGAAACCGTTACCGGCGACGTGACGATCACTGCGAAGGCTAGGAAAATTAGTGGGGATCCTTTTGTCCTTGGTGACCTTACCTATCGGATTACTAGGGATGCGGCTGTCGAGGTTGCGGGTGTAAAAGAGGATGCCTATACGAAAGGTAGATCGTACGTAATCCCCTCTTCTTTGGAATATGAAGGGAATAATTATACTGTTACCGGTATAGGGCCTAAGGCGTTCAGCGGTCGTATCATGGAATCCATAACGATCCCGAGTAGTGTGGAGGAAGTAGGAACAGAGAGTTTCCTTGACGCGCAAGCTGACGAGATTCACATTCAACGTTCTACGTCACCTTCAACCGTTAATGGCTCATTCAATATCTTGGATAAAAACAAATGTAGAATCTACGTGCCTAAAGGGGCCCTTGCCGCTTATCATACCGCTACTTGGGATTGGCTAGGTTTTCCTTATATCTTGGAAGAAGGTGATAAATATTTCGATGTGGACTTTGAGTTGACAGGACTTACCGTAAAGCCCTTCCAACCGGAAATAGCTATATCCGGGAGGTCCGTGTCTTTCATTTTAGTTCCGGATAGCAGTAGTTTTTTGCCGGACTCGATCGAGGTATGGTATCCTACAGGTCTGGAGCCTTGCGAGTATGACGCAAAAACGGGCAAGGTCACTATCGCTACGGTAAAAGGGAACTTGACTATCAAAGCCAAAGCGATAGGAGCCTTATTGCCAGATAAGGACACTGATATTACAATCGGAAAAGATTCTACCTATACGGACGGCAGTACGACAGGTCGTAAGTTCAATGGAGTCATCGGAAACGACGAGGAATTAACAAGAGTTAAATCCTTGAAAATAGATACTGAGGATGGAAAGGTTACCGGCATCACGTTTAAAAGCTTGATTGTTGGTTCCGGAAGTTCTACGTCACAGAGTGTTACCATTGACGAGACATCCAATATCGAGATCACGTTGGATGGCAATAATAACTTAGGGAAAGTATTGAACCAAGGAAGCACACGGTTACTACCCGGCGAAAATACCCTGTTGGATGCGTTGGTGGAAAATGAGGGTGTCTTCATCGATGAAACCGGTCTGTTAGATGCCATAACGGGGCCTGCTGGCCTTACTATTGCCCAACGACCGGAGAAAGCGCCTAGGATAGAGATAGGTTCCTCCACGCTCCTAAAAGTCGAAGCGTCAGCTGAGGGAGAGGCGAATCTTTCCTATATATGGGAGAAATTTGACAGCGAGAATAATAGCTGGAAGCAAGTGAAGCCGGAAGTACAGCGGACGAAGGCTCTTTCCTCTCTTCGCTCGGATGTCTTAAGTACGAATGAAGATACGCAACTGGAGGTCTCTGAGGCCGGGAAATATCGTTGTCTCGTCTCGAATACGGTAAATGCTGTAAATTCTACTCTGACCGCTTATTCAGAGGTAAGCATTGCCTCTTCCACACCGGATCCAACAGTGACCTTTAGTGTGACCCTTCCATCCGTTGAAGGCGCCGCCTTGAGTCCTCTCGCTGGAACTTATTCCGTGGAAGCGGGCGGTAGCTTCTCCTTCTCTCTTACGCTCGATACGGACTGCGATCAATCTACCCCTATGGTAAAAGTAGGCGATAAGCTGATCGAGCCGATCTCTGATGGCAAGTATGAGATCAAGAATATCAACTCTGATATAACAATATCTATTACCGGGATCGTAAAAAACGCTACCGTTGGTAATGCGGAGGTAGAATCCAATGCCTTGAAAATTTGGGGATCAAACGGGGTATTGCATATCCAGTCCGCTCATGTGAGTACGGCTTATATAATGACATTCGGCGGTCAACTATATAAGGCTTTAACCTTGCCAATTGGTGAGACGATGATAACCATTCCGCAAGGTGCCTATATCATCCGTATCGAAAATCAATCCTACAAGATCCGCTTCTAGCCATTCTTGAGGAATCGTAGGAAGGCGAGTCATTTGCGAGTGGCTCGCCTTTCTTGTTTAATAAATCTTAATATTTACCGGGGATATAAGTATCGTAAGCCATTAGAAAGTATATTCATGCGTAATCTCAATCTATTTATCATGAAATGTATATCTATCTACTTTGTGACCCTATTGTTACTGATGTCGGGCTGTGAATCCGGGCGGAGGATCATCTTAAAAGATCTTCGTTGTGAGAACTTGGAGAATCCGGTCGCGATCGACAACATCCATCCCCATTTTAGCTGGAAAATCGAGACAGACGGGCAAACTATGCGGCAAGCGTATTTTGAGATACAAGTAGCCACGGATAGTACCTTGCTGGCTCAAGGCAAAGCCGATCTATGGAATTCAGGTAAGGTGGAATCGTCCGCTTCCGTGATGGTCCCTTATCGAGGGAAAGAGTTGCGATCTAGTGTGCTGGCCTATTGGAAAGCCCGGGTATGGGACGATAAGGGGGCATCCTCGGATTGGAGTCCAATCAATCGCTTTGGGATCGGGCTTTTGGATAAAGCGGAATGGCAAGGGAAATATATAGGGATGCCGGATGAGAAGAATCCGATGTTAAGGAAGAAGTTCGAGCTTCAAGACCGTGATGCCACATTACTCCTTCATGTAAACTCCTTAGGGTATCATGAGATCTATTTAAATGGGAGGAAGGTATCGGAAGATGTTCTCTCGCCTGCGGTATCTCAATTAAACAAAAGATCATTATCGGTGACGTACGATCTTACGCCGTACGCAAAGCAGGGAATAAACGACTTATGGGTCTGGTTGGGCCGTGGTTGGTACAGAAAAGCTACTTTTAATGCCGTTCATGATGGGCCGTTGGTTAAACTGCAATTGGACGAGATTCAAAGAAATGGCACTACAAGTACGCTACTCGTTACGGATAGCTCTTGGGAAGGCCGGGGAAGTATGTATGGTGAGACCGGTACCGGTACTTGGTATCCCCATCAATTCGGGGGTGAATGTGTGGATGGGCGGAAGGCGTTGCCGGATTTGACAACGGCTACGCTCGACGAACTGGATTGGAAGCCGGTGTTGGAGGTGGAGGTACCCGGGATAGAGGTAAGTCCTCAGATGTGTGAGCCTAATCGAATACAAGAGATTATCTGTCCCAAAGGAATCAAACAAATAGGGGACAGTATTTGGCTCGTAGATATGGGAAAGGCGTTGAATGGTTGGGTTGAGCTGAGTTTCCCGAAATTGCCGGAAGGCCACCGGGTCCGTATGGAATATACGGATTGGTTAAATGAAAACGAAGATTTCAAGCCACAAGAGGAGAACGGACAGTATGAGGATTGGTATATCGGTTCCGGACAAGGCAAAGAGGTATTCCGGAATAAATTTAACCATCATGCGTTTCAATATATAAGGATATCCGGTTTGGCGAAAGCCCCCGAGGAGGTAACCGGCTATCTGATTCATACGGATTATAAGGATGCCTCGTCTTTCGAGTGCTCGGATCCGGACTTGAATGCTATCTACGCGATGATCAAATATACTTTCAAGAACCTAGCTTTCAGTGGTTATATCGTAGACTGCCCGCATTATGAGCGTATGGGATACGGTGGGGATGGAAATGCCTCTTGTAAGAGTTTCCAGACATTGTATGAGGGCTCTTCCGTGTATATGAACTGGATGCAGATGTGGCAGGATTGCATCCGTGAGGATGGGGGCATGCCGCATTGCGTACCGAATCCATACCCGGCGGGAGGTGGTCCGTATTGGTGTGGTTTTATTATCACGGGATCGTGGCAGACTTATTTGAATTATGGGGATAGCCGTCTGATCGAGCGATATTATCCGGTTATGCGACATTGGTTGCGTTATGTGGATGCGTATACGGTCGATGGATTGCTGAAACGTTGGCCGGATACGGATTATCGGGCATAGTATTTAGGGGATTGGTTGGCTCCGGCGGGTGTCGATTATACGGCGCAGTCATCGGTAGATCTGGTTAGCAACTGCTTTATAAGCGATTGCCTCACTACGATGGAGAAGATCGCGAAGGTATTGGGGAAAGCGGAGGATGCCGCTAAGTATAAAGAGCGTCGCCAACGATTGAACGAGCTTATCCAGAAGACTTTCTATGATCCGGAGAAGAAACAGTACGCTACAGGCTCCCAGATCGATCGGATTTATCCGATGTTGGTCGGCGTGACAGATGAACAGCATATGCCCGAGGTAAAGGAAGGTTTATATCGAGAGACATTGGAGAATTGTAAGGGCCATATCGGTTCCGGTTTGGTGGGTGTTACGATCTTGACCGATTGGGCGATAAAGAACGGAGAGGCTGATTTTCTCTATTCCATGCTGAAAAAGAGAGAGCTGCCGGGATATCTATATATGATCGATCAAGGGGCTTCTACGACTTGGGAATACTGGTCGGGAGAACGTAGTAAGGTTCATAATTGTTTCAATGGCATTGGCGCTTGGTTCTGTCAGGCGGTCGGAGGGATCTTGCCGGATGAGGATGAGCCGGGCTATAAACATTTCTTTATCAAACCTCAGATACCGAATGGCGTGACGTGGGCGAGGGCGGCGAGAGAGACCCCTTACGGTACGGCACGTGTGTCTTGGACTATGGAGAACCGATCGCTTTCCCTCGATCTGGAGATACCGGCGAATAGTATGGCGACCTTTATCGCTCCATTTAACGTATCGAATTGTGTGTTAGATGGGAATAATGTAGAAATATCGGCGGGTTCGATCCTGTTGGAAAGTGGAAAACACACGCTATCGCTGCCTGCGGAATAGGAATCATATGATTCCCTTTTTGTTGACTTATGTTAATAGCTGTTTTTTAATTATTACGCCGTAAGTGTTTTATTCTATTGAAGGGTATATAGTATAAAAGGCTAAATAATAAAAAGGATCTATTACCATGTTTAAATGTAAACAGCTTTTAAGGCGAATATGTGTGGTTAGCTATGTTTTCTTGTTGTGTGGAGGTTTGGTAAATGCGTCAAATCTCGTTTCTAAGACCAATACCCTGATAGGGACTCAAGGTAATGGGTGGGCTTCCGGATATTTGTATCCGGGGGCTACCTATCCCTTCGGTATGGTACAGTTTACCCCGACTTATTTCACGAAACAACTAGGCTTTGTTATCAATCAATTGAGTGGTGCGGGATGCGATCATATGGGAAATTTCCCTACGCTTCCGATTGCCGGAGCTTTACGGGTTTCTCCGGATAGTATCTTGAATATGCAGACTCCGGTCGGCAAGGAGATCGGAACGGCCGGTTATTACGCAGCCACCGTAGATCATTCTATACGTGCGGAATTAACCGTTACGGAACGTACGGGTATGGCTCGTTATACGTTTTCTTCCAAGGAAAAGCAGGGTACCGTGATTATCGGAGGAGGAGTAGCCGCTACCTCTATCCAAGTAGCCGCTATTAAGATTACGGGTCCTCATAGTTGCGAGGGATATGCGGAGGGTGGTGCTTTCTGTGGAATCCCAACTCCCTATAAGGTTTACTTTGTGGCTGAGTTCGATGCGGATGCGGAGAGTTTTGGTACATGGAAGGAGGAGCGACTACATGCGAATCATACGTTTGCGGAAGGCAGTCACTCGGGGGTGTATTTTACTTTTCCGTTGAAAGAGGGGAATCAGGCGGTGCAGTATAAGATCGGTGTTTCTTATGTCTCGGTGGAGAATGCCCGAGAGAATTTGAGGGTTGAGAATTCCGCTTGGGACTTCTCTGCGGTCCGTCAGGCGACGCAAGATAAATGGAATGAATACCTCGGGAAGATAGAGGTAGAGGGAGATAACGAGGATCGCCAGATGCAATTCTATACGCATCTATATCGTTCATTAATCCATCCGAATGTTTGTAGCGACGTGAATGGGGAATATATGGGGGCGGATAGCCAAGTGCATAAGACAGCCCGAAAATTCTATACCTCTTTCAGTAATTGGGATACGTATCGTACGCAGACTGCTTTGATCGCTATGCTAGCTCCCGAGGAGACCTCGGATATCGTTATGTCTCATTACTTATTTGCCGAGCAATCCGGTGGTGGCTTCCCTCGTTGGGTACTGGCGAATATAGAGACAGGTGTTATGCAGGGGGACCCGACTCCGATTCTTGTAGCCAATGCGTATGCGTTTGGAGCTCGCACCTATGATCCTCGAACTTTACTGCGGACTATGCGTTATGGAGCAGAAGTGCCGGGGGCTAATTCCCAAGGTGTTTTGACTCGACCGGGCTTGGAACAGTATTTGGAGAAAGGGTATTACGACGCTTCGATCTTACTGGAATATACATCTTCTGATTTTGCGATTGGCCGTTTCGCCTTGCAAGCCTGCAATGATGAGCCGGTTTGTAATTGGTATACGCAACGGGCGATGAACTGGAAGAATCTTTTTAATAAGGAGACCGGTTGGTTGCAGTCTCGAAACGAGGATGGCTCGTGGAAACGTTATGATGCGGATTGGCGGGAATCGACATATAAGAATTATTTCTGGATGGTACCTTATGATTTGCAAGGGTTGATCGATAGTATAGGAGGAAAGGAAGCGGCGGAGAAGCGTTTGGATGAGATGTTCCGACGTTTGGACGCTAGTTATGGAGATGAATGGTTCGCCTCCGGTAACGAGCCTAGTTTCCAAATCCCTTGGATTTATAATTGGGCGGGGGCTCCTTATAAGGCGCAACAAGTGATCCGGCGTATACTGAACGAACAATATAGTAGCCGTGTGAACGGTTTGCCGGGCAACGACGATTTAGGATCGATGGGAGCATGGTATGTCTTTGCCAGTATCGGTTTGTTTCCAGAGATTCCCGGAGTGGGAGGTTTCTCTGTGAATAGTCCGGTATTCCGTAAGATTGTTTTACATTTGCCCGAGGGAGACGTGATTATCAAGGGGGGTGATGAGAAAAAAGAGTATATCCATTCCTTAAGTCTTGATGGAAAGAAGATGGAGGGCACTTGGATCGATTGGTCGGATTTATATCGGGGGGCGACCTTGGAATATAAATTATCCGGGAAGCCGGATAAGACGTGGGGAACTCGGATAGCTCCCCCTTCATATGGAAAATAAATATAACTTAATACTACGAATAACATGATTAAAGAAACATTATTAGTCTCTACTTTCGGCTTATTGGGATTGGTTACCGTAGCTTGCGGCTCTCAAAAGAAAGACCAGACGGCGGAAGCTGTATCGGAAACTATATCGGAAACAGCTTGGTGCTTGGACGGGTTTGAGCGTCCGACAGGAGTGAATCCGGTAATTAAGCCGTTACCAACTAAGTTTTATTGCCCGATGCGGGAAGATTCTGTAGCATGGGAGGAGAGTGACACATTTAATCCGGCGGCTACGATTTACGATGGGAAGATCGTGGTGATGTACCGTGCGGAAGATAACTCCGCTCAGGGAATCGGTTCCCGGACTTCCCGTTTGGGATATGCGACTTCTACTGACGGTATCCATTTCGAGAGGGATACGAAGCCTGCTTTTTATCCGGCTAAAGATAATCAAGCAGAGAACGAATGTCCCGGAGGTACGGAAGATCCTCGTATCGCTATGACCGAGGATGGTACGTATGTCTTGCTATATACGCAATGGAACCGCAAGGTGCCTCGTCTGGCGGTGGCGACCTCAAAGGATTTGAAACACTGGACGAAGTTCGGTCCGGCTTTTGAGAAAGCCTATAATGGCAAATTCAAGGATGAGGCGACCAAATCCGCATCGTTAGTCACGACTTTAAAGGGAGATAAGCAGGTCATTGCGAAAGTGAATGGCAAGTATTTCATGTACTGGGGGGAGAAGAATGTATATGCGGCTACCTCCGATAATTTAACAGATTGGGACCCACTGTTGGACGAGAATGGTGAGTTGCTTAAATTGTTCTCTCCCCGTTCCGGCTATTTCGATAGCCAGTTGACCGAATGTGGACCTCCCGCTATCTTGACAAAGGATGGCATCGTTCTGTTGTATAACGGTAAAAACGAACCGGGAGAAAAAGGGGATACCGCTTATCCTGCGAACTCTTATTGTGCCGGACAAGCATTGTTCGATGTAAATAACCCGACAAAATTGATCGGTCGTTTGGATAAGCCTTTCTTGCAACCGACGGATAATTTTGAAAAAAGCGGTCAATACCCTGCGGGTACCGTATTCGTGGAAGGTCTGGTCTATTACCGGAATAAATGGTATCTGTATTATGGCTGTGCCGATTCATTCGTGGCTGTGGCCGTATCGGATAAACAATTGAACTTCTAAGTGTCCAAAAGTAAATAAGATGAGAACTAATCGATGGCTTTTTAGTTTGGCGTGTATGCTTTCTGTGTTTGTGTGTGGCAATGCGCAGAAAACTCCTTCCCCTTTTCAAAGGGGTGACCGGGTTGTTTTTTTAGGCAATAGCATAACAGAGGGCGGACATTATCATTCTTATATATGGTTGTACTATATCACTCATTTCCCGGATATGCGGATGCGGATGTATAGCGCCGGTACCGGTGGTGACAGTTCTTGGGATATGTTGGAACGGATCGAGGAGGATGTATATGGTAAAAATCCGACGGTGGTTACGGCTACTTTCGGTATGAACGATAGTGGTTATTTCGAATATAACGGCGATAATCCTACGGCTTTCGTGGAGCAGCAAATGTATCGGGTAGATACGACCTTTCAGGCGATGCAGAAGATCATGAAATCTCACAAAGATACAAGGGTGATCATGATCGGTGGCACGCCGTACGACGAGACTTGGCAAAATGAGAAAAATAAGCCTTTTCTTGGAAAGAACGCTACGATCCAGAAAATCATCCGTCTGCAAAGAGAGGCGGCCGTGAAGAATGACTGGGCGTTCGTGGATTTCCACAACCCGGTATTGGAGGTGAACAGGGTACAGCAAGCGAAAGATCCGCGGTTTACCTTAATGCAAGGAGATCGGATTCATCCGGATAACCACGGTAATATGTTGATGGCCTATTTCTTCTTGAAGTCTCAGGGATTGGCGGGTAAACCGGTCGCCAAAGTTGATATCGATGCTTCCCGACGTGTGGTGCTGGCGAACGAGAATTGTTTCGTGAATGAATTGAAAGTATCAGACAAGGGTACGATCTCTTTTACCTATTTAGCGAAGTCTTTACCTTATCCGATGGATACGATCTCTCGGGGTTGGGAGAAGAAGCATACGCAATATGAGGCGACCTTATACGCTCCGATTATGGAGGATCTTAATCAAGAGGTATTGCGGGTGGATGGATTGAAAGGTTCGTATAGGTTGGAGATAGACGGGGATTCAATTTCTACGTTTTCGGCCGAGGATTTGGCAAAAGGTATTAACTTAGCGGCGTTAACGAACACACCGCAATATCAGCAGGCCGTTCGGGTCATGCATTTGAATGAGGAACGTTGGAATATCGAGAAACGTTTCCGGGAATATGCGTGGACGGAATTTTATATCTTGAAGCGGAAGGGCATGTTATTTCAGGATAATATCGCCGCTATGGATACGTTAAGGGCGAACCTTCATACGAATATCTTCTTAGCCGGCCATCTGGATAACTACTCCAAGATGATGTATCCGGAGATCCGGGAGGCTTGGAACCAACAAATCGATATGTTGGTGGATCGTATGTATCAGATCGCCCAACCGAAGGTACGTAGAATAGAACTTATAAAAAAATGATACGACTAGTAAGAAATTTAAGATGGATAACGACTACGGCGTTATCGCTCGCGTTGGTGGGAACTGCCTGTTCCGGTCCGACCCGGACTATCGAGGAGGTTCATTTCTCTGATTATGTAAATCCCTTTATCGGGGCGAGTACGAATACGGAGGCGGCCGGTGCTTACCATGGCTTGGGGAAGACCTTCCCCGGTGCGACTACCCCTTTCGGTATGGTACAGGTAAGTCCGAATACGATTACGGGGGGCGACAATGGTTCCGGATATAGCTACGAGCATGAGACGATCGAGGGATTCGCCTTTACGCAGATGAGTGGTATCGGCTGGTACGGTGATCTGGGTAATTTATTGGTAATGCCTACCGTGGGCGATCTGCGCACGAACTCGGGAAAAGAGGGGGGCGTAGCCGGGTATCGTTCCCGGTATGATAAATCTTCCGAGGAGGCTAAGGCTGGATATTATAAGGTATTGCTTAGCGATTACCAGATACAAGCGGAAGCGACAGCGGCTCCTCATAGCGGTATGCTGCGATTCGTTTTCCCCGAGAATAAGCAGTCCCGCATCCAGTTGGACTTAGCTCGTCGTGTAGGAGGTACTTCTACGTATCAGGCGGTTCAAGTGATAGATGACCATACGATCGCCGGACGAATGGAATGTACGCCGGAAGGCGGAGGCTGGGGGAATGGTGAAGGTTCTTCCCGGTATACCGTGTATTTTTATGCGCAGTTCTCCAAACCGTTGAAAGATTATGGTGTATGGAGCGTGGATATCCCGGCAGGGCAGGATCGGCATCGGGAATTCGTGGAGAGTCCGGCTTTCCAGACATTGACAGCGAACGCGAAGATTTCGGAGAGACCAAAGGCATATGAGGGTGAGCACCTCGGGTTCTTTACGGAGTTTGAGACTGAGGCGAATGAGGAGGTTCTTTTCAAGGCCGGTATTTCCTTTGTAAGCTTGGAGGGTGCGGAAAAGAACTTGAAAGCGGAGATCAAGGATTGGGATTTTGATGCGGTACGTTCTCGTGCCCGCTCGTTATGGGATACGGCTTTGGCTAAGATGGATGTCAGCGGTGGAACGGATGAGCAGAAGGTGATCTTCTATACCTCCTTGTATCATACAATGATCGATCCGAGGATTTACACGGATGTGGATGGTCAATATATGGGCGCGGACGGAAAAGCGCATAAGTCGGATACGTTCACGAAACGTACGATCTTTAGCGGTTGGGACGTGTTCCGTAGTCAGATGCCTTTGCAAACGATTATTAATCCGGTATTGGTGAACGATTTGTTGAAGTCATTGACAACGATGGCAGAGGAGAGTGGCCGTGAGTACTATGAGCGCTGGGAGTTGTTGAACGCCTATAGCGGTTGTATGTTAGGAAATCCGGCTATATCGGTCTTGGCGGATGCCTATGCGAAAGGTATTTGTAGCTTGGATATGGAAAAGGCTTATCGGTATGCGGATAAAACCTCGAGAATGTTCGGGAATGCGGAGTTGGGCTATACCCCGAATCCGCAGAGTATCTCCAAAACCTTGGAGTATGCGTATACGGAATGGTGTATGTCTCAGTTGGCGAAATCATTAGGAAAACAGGAGGATGCGGTTTATTATGCGAAGTTGGCTCAGTCTTACCGGAATTTATATGATGCGGAGAAACATAGCTTCCGCCCGAGAGAAGCGAATGGCCGGTTTGAGGCTTGGCCGGAAGAGGGTAAGCTGAAGGAATGGTACGGCTGTATGGAATGCAACGAGTTACAACAGGGGTGGTTTGTGCCTCATGATATTCCGGGTATGGTGGAACTGATGGGAGGAACGGAACGGGTGATCGCCGATCTGGATACGATGTTCGACAAGACACCAACAGATTTCCTGTGGAACGCTTATTACAATCATGCGAACGAGCCGGTTCATCATGTGCCTTTCTTGTATAATCATTTGGGACAGCCGTGGAAAACCCAGAAATGGTCTCGTTTCATTTGCGATAAGGCGTATAAGAATAAGGTAGAAGGCTTGGTTGGAAACGAGGATGTCGGTCAGATGTCCGCTTGGTATGTATTGGCGGCATGTGGTTTGTATCCGGTTTGTCCGGGAGATACTCGCTATGAGATATCCAGCCCGGTTTTTGAGAAGACTGAGATTCAGGTTGGCGAAGGGAATACATTTATCATACGAGCCAACCGAAATACCCCGGAAAACACCTATATCCAATCCGCTAAATTAAACGGGACGGATTATACGAGATGCTATCTTGATTATAGGGATATCATGAAAGGTGGCGTACTAGAATTGGAGATGGGCCCCGAGCCGAATACAAATTGGGGCGTGAATAATTAATCAGTAAATAAAATAACATGAAACTCAATACTTTTTATAAACAGGGGGCGGCTTTAGCCCTCTGTTTAACCCTCTCTTTCCCTGTTTTTGCGGAGAAAGACTTGGTACAATACGTAAATACTTTGCAAGGAACAAACTCGACTTACGAATTGAGTTGGGGAAATACCTACCCGACTACGGCGGTTCCCTATCCCATGAATAGCTGGTCTCCACAGACCGGGAAGAATGGTGATGGTTGGAAATACCAATACTCGGCCACTACGATCCGGGGTTTCCAACCGACGCATCAATGTAGCCCTTGGGTGGGAGATTACGGGGTATTTTCTTTGATGCCTGTATCGGAATTGGTTGTTGATGAGTCCAAACGGGCGACTCCGTTCTCTCATGATAAAGAAATTGCCAAGCCTCATTATTATAAGGTTACGTTGGAGAATGGTATTACCACGGAGTTCTCGCCAACTACCCGTTCCGCTCATTTCCGTTTTTCCTTTCCCGCGAAGGGAGAGGCTTTTCTCGTACTGGATGGCTATACGAAAACCAGTCAGGTACAAATCGATGTAGCGAACCACCGGATCACCGGCTATGTACACAATGGGGCTTTCTCTCCGAAGACACATAAGAATTATTTTATCATTCAATTTGATAAACCTTTCGTTAGCTATGGTACATGGGAGAATCGTAAGAATACGATCCAGAAGAATAATTTGAGCCGGGAAGGGGAAGGTATCGGTGCCTATGTACAATTTGCGAAAGGCTCTAAGGTACAGGCCAAGGTCTCTACCTCTTATATCAGTCCGGAGCAAGCGGAGGTTACGATGACTCGTGAGCTAGGTAAGCACTCATCGGTAGAAGTGACGAAGCAAGCGGCTGCTGATGTATGGAACCAGCTATTGAATCGTGTGTTGGTGGAAGGTGGAACCGAGGAGGATATGAAAACCTTCTACTCCTGCATGTTCCGTGCCAATTTGTTTTCCCATAAGTTTTATGAGGAGAAAGAGGATGGTTCTCCTTACTACTATAGTCCGTACGATGAGAAGATTCATGATGGATATATGTTTACCGATAATGGTTTTTGGGACACTTTCCGTTCCCAGTTCCCGCTGACCAATATCTTGCACCCTACGATGCAGGGGCAATATATGCAAGCCTTGCTAGACGCTCAGGAGCAATGTGGATGGTTACCTTCTTGGTCGTTCCCGAGTGAGACCGGCGGGATGGTAGGGAATCACTCGATCTCTTTATTGACGGATGCTTGGGTGAAGGGTATCCGCACTTTCGATCCGGAGAAAGCCTTGAAAGCGTATGCGCATGAGGCGATGAATAAGGGACCTTGGGGCGGTGCCAACGGACGGGTTCGTTGGAAGGATTATTATCAGTTGGGATATATACCTTATCCGGAATCCATGGGATCTACGGCACAGACGTTGGAATATTGCTATGATGACTTTTGTGCGTATCAGTTGGCGAAAATGACTGGGAATAAGTTTTATGAGGAGGTCTTTGCCCGCCAGATTTATAATTACAAGAATGTGTACGATCCATCTGTCGGTTTTATGAGAGGTCGTAAATTGGATGGTAGTTGGGCGGATTTCGATGCTTTCGAATGGGGCGGTCCTTATTGCGAGGGGAATGCTTGGCATTACAATTGGTCGGTTTTCCATGATGTCCAAGGGTTGATCGATTTGACAGGAGGTGATGAGCGTTTCGTGGCGAAGATCGACTCTGTTTTCGCTTTACCCGGTATCGTGAAATATGGAACATACGGAACGAAAATTCATGAGATGCTGGAGATGGAATTGGCGAAGATGGGACAGTACGCCCAAGGTAATCAACCGATCCAGCATATGATTTACTTGTATAGTTACGCAGGCCAGCCTTGGAAGACGCAATATTGGATTCGTCAGGTGATGGAGCGGTTATATAATAGCTCGGAAAATGGTTATCCGGGTGATGAGGATCAAGGCGGTATGTCTTCTTGGTACGTATTGAGCGCGTTGGGAATCTACAGTGTTTGCCCGGGGACGGATGAGTATGTATTGGGTAGCCCGAAATTCCGGAAAGCTACGATTACGATGGAGGATGGCAAGAAGTTCGTGATCGAGGCGAAAGGGAATAGTAAGGATAACGTATATATCCAAAACGCTACCTTGAACGGGAAGAGACATACACGTAATTATATCCATTACAGCGATATCGTGAATGGGGGCGTGCTGGAGCTTCAAATGGGCAATCAACCGGAGAAGACGAGAGGAACCGCGAAAGAGGATCGTCCTTTCTCGTTAAGTAAATAAGTTTTTGGCTGTAAAATCTGTATATTTGTCCCCGTAGTTCCTTGAAAACAAGGCTACGGGGAATTAATCATTAATATTCACTGATATGAATTGGATGAAAAAGGTAGCGGTAGCGTTGGTTTGTTTGCTTCCGCTCGGTTTACAGGCGGCGAAGGTAGATACTTTGCAAGTGAAAAGTCCTTCGATGGATAAAAGTATAGAGGTAGTCGTGGTAAGTCCGGATGTGGCCGCGACGAAAGCGTGTCCGGTGATTTATTTGTTACATGGCTATGGCGGTAACGCTCGTACATGGGTCGGTATCAAGCCGGATCTACCTAAGATCGCTGATGAGAAGGGTATCTTTTTCGTATGCCCGGATGGTAAGAATACGTGGTATTGGGATAGCCCTTTGAACGCTGATGTACGGTATGAGACTTTCATCTCGAATGAGTTGGTGAAATACGTGGATTCCCATTATAAGACCGTGGCCGATCGTAAGGGACGTGCTATTACCGGCTTGAGCATGGGTGGACATGGCGCTATGTGGAATGGCCTTCGTCATAGCGATGTTTTCTCCGCGGCGGGAAGTACCAGCGGTGGCGTGGATATCCGCCCTTTCCCGAAAAACTGGGAGATGAGCGTGCAAATAGGTGAGAAGGCGAAATATCCGGAAAACTGGGAGAAGTACACGGTTATCAATTTGGTTCCAACCTTGAGGAAAGACCAGATCGCTTTGATCTTCGATTGCGGTGACAGTGATTTCTTTTTGGAGGTGAATAAGAACTACCACGAGGCGTTATTAAAACAAGGCATCGACCACGACTTTATCACTCGTCCGGGTAATCATGATTCACAATACTGGAATAATTCTATTGATTACCAGATCCTCTTTTTCTGGAAGCATTTCTTGAAGATGAAGGCCTTGTGATAAGACCGTTTGGCGATTTGACATTCTGACATTTTGTAAACTAAAGTCCCGGAGAACCGATTTTTCCGGGACTATGTACGACTCATTGCCAAATATGCAAGGATAAAACAATAATTCGTTCATTGATAATACAATACCGAAAAACCGCCTTTCATTCTAGCGAAAATAATTCATCCTAATTCATATCCATTGACTTCTTCGGGCTATCCGATAGGGTTACGACTGGGTTCTAACCGGGTTACGATGCCTATTCACGACTACTGACAACCCTATTCGTGACTGTTTATAATGCCTAACGGCAGTATTGGTGTCGCCCAACGCGACTATACGTGTAGGCTTTTGTCGCCTTTCGTGCCTAAAAACGGGAATACTCTCACTTAAAAGGGCGTTTTATTGCCCCTTACGTCTACTGGTTGGGGCGATTCAAACGAATGCCTTGTCACGATTCGCATTCGAAAAGAAGCATAAAGAAAGTTTCCCGCTGTTATACTCCATATGTACGCTAATTTTCGTACTTTTGCCTCTTGAATCTTGAATATACGAAAGCGATGAATTATCAGATAGATGCTCCGGGTTCCGCTATCCGGACTACCGTAAAGCTTCCCGCTTCTAAAAGTATCAGTAACAGGGCATTGATCTTGAATGCGCTAAGTTATAGCGCATACGATGTGGAGAACTTATCCGATTGCGATGATACAAATTTGATGGTAAAGGCATTGAACTCGAACGATCGGGATTTTAATGTGGGTGCGGCGGGTACGACGATGCGTTTCCTTACTGCTTTCCTCTCGAAGGTGGTGGGCGAATGGACGATTACGGGAACCGAACGCATGAAGAACCGTCCGATCAAGGTGTTGGTGGATGCGCTGAACGCTTTAGGTGCCCGGATCGAGTACATGGAGAAGGAGGGTTATCCTCCTTTGCGTATTTTCGGAAGCGCCTTGCAAGGCGGAGAGATCTCGCTACCGGGAAATGTTAGCTCTCAATATATATCCGCTATCTTGATGATCGCCCCCTTAACAGAAAATGGGGTTACGTTGCATTTGGAGGGCGCCATTATCTCTAGGCCCTATATCCATATCACCTTGCAATTGATGGAGCAATATGGAGTGAGAGCCTCTTGGACGGAGAATACGATCAAGGTGCTCCCCCAAGAGTATAAGCCGATTCATTTTACAGTGGAATCTGATTGGAGCGCCGCTTCTTATTGGTATGAGATCATGGCGTTATCGAAAAATGCTGAGATCGAATTGCTAGGTTTATTCAAGAATAGCTTGCAGGGAGATGCCGCCGGAGCGAAGTTGTTCGCTCAATTGGGAGTGGGCACTACTTATACGAAACGTGGAGTCGTGTTAAAGCATACTGGAAATATCTGTGAGAAATTGGTTTATAACTTCGTGAATGAACCGGATTTGGCTCAAACCTTTGTGGTGACTTGCGTGTTATTAAATATCCCTTTCCGCTTTATGGGACTTCAATCATTGAAGATCAAGGAGACGGATCGGATCGAGGCATTGAAGACAGAGCTTCGTAAATTAGGTTATGTGTTGACGGATCGCAATGATAGCATCTTGGAGTGGAACGGTGAACGCAGGGAACCGGAGTCGCATCCGGTAATCGCCACTTACGAGGATCATCGGATGGCTTTGTCATTCGCTCCCGCCGCTTTGGTACGTCCCGAGGGGATAGAGATCGCCCACCCGCAAGTGGTCAGTAAGAGTTACCCCCATTATTGGGAAGATCTTAAGGCCGCTGGTTTCTCTATTAGGGAATCAGCCCTTTAATTTTCAGTTTTCAATTCTCAACTTTCAATTGAATTATGTGGTACATTGTCATAAGTCTTATAGGTCTGGGTGTCGTAGCCGCTATCGCCGGGTATTTCCGGAATAAGAAACTTCAGAAGATGCTGGAACGGGGGGAGATCTCGGAGATCCCCGAGGCACAGGAGATTCCGGAGGTTTGCTGCGGACAACATGAGACTTGCGAGCGGGATAGTTTATTAGCCGCCGTCAGCAAGAAAATCGAATATTATAACGATGAGGAACTGGATCGGTTCCAAGGAGTGGAAGCGGACGCTTACGATGAGGAAGCCGTTGAGGAGTTTAGTGAAGTGCTTTATACCCTCCGGGAAGTGGAGGTGGCCGGTTGGCTCCGTAGCCTGCAATTGCGAGGGATCAATTTGCCGGATGCCTTGAAGGATGAGGCATTCCTGATCATTGGCGAACGCCGTACTCATTAATTTAGGAAACGAATCATATGGATTTATTGCAATATGCCTTTTTTCAGAACGCCTTGATCGGGAGCTTGTTAACCGCCATCGCTTGTGGGATTGTCGGGACTTACATCGTATCCCGCCGGTTGGTATTTATCAGCGGAGGGATCACGCATGCTTCGTTCGGTGGTTTGGGCTTGGGTTTTTATCTGGGAACAAATCCGATCTTGATGGCGATGCTGTTCTCCATCCTCTCCGCTTTTGGCGTGGAGTGGGCGAGCAAGACGCAAAACGTAAGGGAGGATTCCGCTATAGCGGGCGTATGGTCGCTGGGTATGGCTTTGGGAGTGATCTTCATCTTCCTTACCCCGGGGTACGCCCCGAATCTATCCGCCTATCTATTTGGTAATATATTAACGATCTCTACGGCCGATATCTTATGGATTTTAGGGTTGGTGGTATTGTTGATACTCATATTCTCCCTTTTCCTCCGTGAGATTGTTTACGTGGCGTTCGATCGTGACTTCGCTGTCACGCAAGGCCTACCGGTAAAATGGATCGAGTATATGATGATGTGCTTTATCGCCATGACAATTGTTCTTTCGATCCGTTTGGTAGGGATTATGCTATTGATGAGTTTGCTGACCTTGCCTCAAATAACGGTAAACCTGTTTACTTCCGACTTCAAGAAGATCATATGGGGAAGTATCGCGATCGGCTTTCTGGGTTGCGTGTCCGGACTGGTTCTTTCTTATTTCCTGAACGTGCCTTCCGGTGCGTTTATCATCTTGTTTTTGGTGGTCCTCTTTTTGGCCTTGAAAGCAATAAAACCGTTGTTACGGCGTTAATTAAAGAATGAAAAAAGGGTTTTACTACATAGTGGCGTTATTAACGGTACTCTTGCTTTGGTCGTGCAGCACGAAGAAGAACACGAAAGCGAGCCGTTTTTATCATGCCTTTACGACCCGTTATAATATTTATTTCAATGGAAAACAAGCGTTTGACGAGGCACTGAAAAGCCAACAGGACGGATATAAAGAGAACTATTCCGACAGGATCTATATGTATCCGATTAGCGCCCAGCCTAAAGACAAAGCCGAGCCGGGCGGCCCTTTCGACCGGACGATCGAGAAAAGTAATAAAGCTATTAAGCTACACTCCATAAAAGCGAAACCGGCCAAGAAACCGGGCTGGCGGAATAATCCCAAACTACGTGCTATCCAAGAACAAGAGGAATATAACCCTTTCTTAAAGAATAGTTGGCTGATCATGGGACAGGCGCAATTCTATAATGCCGATTTCCTGCAAGCCTCCGCTACCTTTTCCTATATAGCCCGTCATTACGCGAAGGACGAGGAGGTCGTGGCCGAGGCCCGTTTGTGGCAAGCCCGTTGTTATTCCGAGATGGGTTGGTTCTATGAATCCGAGGATATCTTGGATAAGATGAACAAGAACGGTATTCCTGCTTCCGCCTTGAAGCAATATGCGGCGGTGTATGCCGATTATTTGATCAAGAACGGGCAGTTCGAGGATGCCATCCCTTATCTGAAGACCGCTATCAAGGCGGAGAAAAACCGGAAGCAACGTACCCGGATGAAGTATCTTTTGGGACAAATCTATGCGGATCAAGAATTAGATGGCTTGGCTTATAAGACCTTTGGTGAGGTAGCCCGTTCGAATCCTCCGTATGAGTTGGAATTTGCCTCACGTATCCGTCAGACGGAAGTATTCTCGGGTACGAATTACTTGAAAGTGGTGAAGATGCTCGAGAAAATGGCGAAAAGCCAGAAGAATAAGGATTATCTGGATCAAGTATACTATGCTTTAGGAAATGTATACCTCAGCCGGGAAGATACGGTGAATGCCATAAAGAACTATCAACTCGGTATCGATAAGAGTACATTGAATGGAATGGATAAGGCGATCTGCCAGATAAAGCTGGGAGATATCTATTTTACGATGCGGGATTACGTGAAAGCGCAACCTTGCTTTAGCGGAGCCTTAGCCGGAATTCAAAAGGAATACAAGGATTATGAACGGGTTTCTAAATTGTCGGCGATTCTGGATGAATTGGTTGTGCATGTAGAAGCGGTCCATCTTCAAGACAGTTTGCAAGCCTTGGCTAAATTACCGGAAGCGGAGCGGTTAGCGATTATCGATAAGAAGATTGAGGAGGTAAAGAAAGAGGAGGAAGAGGCGAAAGCCTTGGCTGAGAAGGAGGCTTATCTGGCCGAGCAGGAAGCGAAAGGCACCGGAATCGACCGTCCCGGTACGGAAACCAACGCTGTTGTCTTGCCGAATGCGTCCGGTGGAGCGTCTTTCTATTTCTATAATCCTCAGACCGTAGCGCAAGGAAAGACACAGTTCCAGCGTAAATGGGGACGTCGTCCGTTGGAAGATCACTGGCGCCGCCGTAAGAAGGAACTCTCTACCTTTAATGAGAATCTGGATGAGGAGATGCTGGCCGAGGGAGATTCCACCCAAATGGTAGGGCCGGACGGTGAGCCGTTGCCGACCGATTCGATAGGCGGTGACCTGCCGGCTGTTGCCGCCGATGATCCGCATACCCGTGAGTATTACCTACAGCAGCTACCTTTCACGCAAGAGGATATAGACGCTTCTAACATTATTATTATAGACGGTCTTTACAATATGGCGATGATCTATAAGGATAAGTTGGAGGATATCCCCTTATCTGTCGAGGCATTCGAGAATTTGGAACGCCGTTTCCCGGATAATGAGCACCGTTTGGAGAGCTATTATCAAGTATATTTGATGGCCCTGAAAACCGGAAATACAGCGTTGGCTACCGAGTATAAGAATAAATTAATGAACGCCTTCCCGGAAAGCGATTATGCGGTAGCTGTGGCTGATCCGAATTACGAGTATAATATCCGCATGATGGATGTGGTACAAGACTCGATCTATCAAGCTACTTACGACCGCTATCTGGAGAGCGATACAGCGTATGTACGTAAGAGTTTCCGGTACGTAAGCGAGAAATATCCATTGGCTACATTGATGCCTAAATTCATGTTCTTGGATGCGTTATCATATGTGCAGGCCGGGGATGCGGAAGGCTTTAAGAATGCCTTGAAAGCGCTGGTCGAGAAGTATCCGAACGCGGATGTCACGGAACTGGCCGGGGAGATGTTGAAAGGTGTTCTTCGGGGACGTGCCTTGGTGCAGGGCGGTGTGAAAGGTATGAGTTGGAACTTACGATTCGGTTTGGGCGAGGATGGTATGTTATCTGCCGAGGATTCGGCCCGTGTATTTAATCCGGAACGGAATACGCCTTATCAGATGCTTTTGGTATATCCTACGGGTAGCGTAGATCAGAATCAGTTGCTATTCGCTGTCGCCGCTTATAACTTCGCGAACTTCATGGTGAAAGAGTTTGATTTGGCTTTGGAGCAGGCCGGCCCGATCAGTATGCTGGCGATTAAAGGATTTATTAGTTTTGATGAGATTATCCAATATTATAAGATGATATACGGTAAGGATGGTTATGCTACGGCCTTGAATAAAGCGGTTGCCGTGTTACCGATCTCTGATGATAATTATGAGACCTTGATGCGTGGCAAGACCTTGGATGAATATATCACCTTCTTCGATGAGAGCTTCGGTGAGGAATTACCGGATCTGGCAGGCCGTTGGAAAGCCCGTATGGAAGCCGCTAAGGAGGAGAAGGCGACTGAAGATGAAATGATCACGGAGGAAGAAGCCGAAGTGCCGGAAGAGGCAGATGAATTGAAACCAGAAGTTGAACCGGAAAAACAACCTGTTACAGAGCCGGAGGAGGAACAACGGCCTGTTCAAGAGCCTGTTCGACAGCCCGCTATACCAGTCGTCCCGGATACGATTGAGGTCCCTGCGTTTGACAAACCGGAGATCCAGCCTGTCGATACCCTTCGTAAGGATACGGTTCCTGTTGTTCAGCCGGCGGTTGAGGATCAAGGCATGACCTTGAAAGAAATCCAAGAGATCCGTAAACGGGAAGCTGCGGAAGAAGAAGCCCGCAAGGAAGAGGCTCGTAAGGCTTTCGAGGCTCAGCAAAAGGCGGATAAGGAATTACGTGAGCAGAAAGCGAAAGAACAGGAAGAACTTCTCAAGAAGCAAGCGGAGGAAGAACGTGCCCTGTTGAAAGCGAAGGCTGATCGAGAGAAACAGCTGGAAGCCGACCGTAAAGCCAAGCTGAAACAAGCGGAAGCGGATCGTAAGGCGAAACTGAAAGCTCGTGAGGACCTTCGTAAGGAAAAGGAACGTGCTTATAAGCAACGCCTGAAACAGAAGGAAAAAGAGCGCAAGGAGAAGGAACGCTTATACAAGCAAAAATTGAAAGAGAAAGAAAAAGCCCGCAAGGAAGCCTTGCGGGAAAAGGAAAAGGCCCGGAAGCGTTAATTGCATTAGATATTAATAGGTAAGAATTTCCAATCCTGTCTCTGTCATCAAGAAGGTATGTTCCCATTGGGCGGAGGGTAGTTCATCCTCGGTGATGACTGTCCAACCGTCTTCCTCGTCGATAAATACTTTCCAAGTACCCATGTTAATCATAGGCTCGATCGTAAAGACCATACCCGGAACTAAAAGCATCCCAGTTCCTTTTCGTCCGAAATGACAAACTTCCGGTTCCTCATGGAATTCCAGACCGACGCCATGTCCGCATAAATCCCGTACGACAGAGAATCCGTTTTTCTCCGCATGCTTTTGAATAGCGTTGCCTATATCACCGACGAATCCGAACGGCTTCGCCGCTTTCATACCGATCTCCAGACATTCCTTGGCGACCTGTACCAATTTCTGCTTTTCCGGAGATACGTTCCCGATCATGAACATGCGAGATGCATCCGAATAATAACCATCTAAAATCGTTGAGACATCCACATTAATAATATCACCGTCTCTTAGGATCTCCTTCTCACTGGGAATACCGTGACAAACGACCTCGTTGATAGAGGTACATACACTTTTAGGGAACCCCTCATAGTTTAAGGGGGCTGGAATCGCTCCATGCCCTACCGTATAATCATACACCAATTTATCGATAACAGCTGTAGACATACCTTCTTTAATCTCCTTCTGGATTAAATCCAGCACCCCTGTATTGATCACGCTACTTCTGCGGATGCCCTCAATCTGCTCTGGAGTCTTGATAAGCTTGCGGGTGGGTACTAAATGTCCTTTATTTTGGATATATAGGATTTTCTTGTCTAATTCGGTGAGAGATTGCCCTTTGATAGGCTTCCAATTGTTTACTGTTCTACGTGACATATTAATTCGTTTTACTCAAAATGTAGTGTAAAGGTATGACTTTTTAAGATACCCTGTCCTGTAGATACTCTTTATTTATCCAAATAGCTCTTCTTGAAGATATCTATACAAAGAAGGAATAAGGATAATAACAACGGCCCGAAGATGATCCCCATAAATCCGAATAAGGACAACCCGATTACGACTCCGAAGACGGTGATTAACGGATGTATATCCGCCAACTTCTTTTGTAGGATAAAACGAATCAGATTATCGACGTTCGTAATGACAAGCAAGGCATAAATAGCCAATCCCAAGGCATGTACCCAATCTCCGTTTAAAGCCATATAAGCCGCCAACGGAACCCAGACCAATGCGGTCCCTACAATGGGAATGATCGTAGCGATACAAGTGAGAAACCCAAATAACAGCGGATCGGGAGTCTGAAAGATAAAGTAACCGATCACCGCTACGATACCTTGTATAACCGCCAAAAGAGGGATACCTATGGCGTTTGATTTTACGATCATATTGATCTCGTTGAGTACCTCATCCTTGTTTTGATCACTGAAGGGGAATAAGGTGTATAGATAGTTTTCCATTTTTCTTCCGCCTATCAGCATGAAGTACAGAATGAAAATCAAGACGACGACATTTACGGCGAAACTGCTTATGCTACCCACTAAAAACTGTCCGATTTGTGGGAGTATAGAGGCCGCTTTTAATAAGTTTCCTCTATCCAGTACATCAAACCCGGTCTTTTCCTGAACTAGATCCGCTATATGTTGGCCTGTATTTAGCAGTACAGTCGGGTCTAAATTAATATTTTGAGTTTTGTTGATTACCAACCAGATCGCCAATGTGATTGGGATTAAGAAACATAAGATTGTTTCCCCCAGTAACAGTAAAGCTGCAAAAGCCGGTCTCATATTTAGCTTTTCTGTCAGATGGAACATCTGTCCACGCAGCAATATATAGATGGTGAATGCTCCAAGTATACCTCCAAGAAACGGGGTAATCTTAAAAAATAGAATTACCCCTAGTCCTAATATAATGGTGATCAATGAGTATCTCCAGTAATGTTCTTTTACGTTTTCCATATACATTCATGCCCTTATTTATCTAAAAACAAGATAGGAGAAGTCATTGTTTATTGGATTTCTTATTCTTTGGAGAGCCGTTTACCTTCGATGAAGGTCTCTTGAATCTCTATATCGTTGTTAAAAATGATGATATCGGCATCCTTTCCTTTCTCCAATGTTCCTTTACGGTCTAAAATACCCATTAGGCGGGCTGGGCTTTCGGAAGCCATACGAACAGCGTCGTGCAATGGAATTTCCGCTTTCTCGACTAGGGTACGGATCAAACGGATTCCGGTAGCTATACTTCCCGCGATAGCTGAGCGATCGGCTAATTTACATACGCCTTCCTCGATAATTACCCGGGAGTCCGGAAAATGTTCCGTACCGTTATCGCAAGCGGCGGCGGCCATTGCGTCCGTGATTAAGGAGGTACGTTCTACCCCTTTGATTTGATATACCAACTTTAAGATTGCTGGTGGTACGTGGATACCATCGGCTACAACTTCAACGGTCATATCTTTCATGAGATAAATACCTTCTACCGTTCCTTCATGTTTATACTCACGGTCTTTATGGACGGAAGTCATGGCATTGTAGAAGTGGGTAGCATGGGTGAATCCGGCTTCGTATGCTTTTTTCACTTGGAGATAATCGGCTGTGGTGTGGGCTAGTGAAACCAACACACCATGAGCTGACGCATATTTACCGAATTCCAAAGCTCCGTCAAGCTCGGGGGCGGCGCTCCAGCGTTTAATACATTGGGTACTGTTTAGTAATTCCTTATATTCTTGGGGATCGGGCGGGTAAATATAATTAGGGTCTTGTCCGCCTTTCATAGCCATATTCAAATAGTTGCCTTCGAGATGTAATCCCATGATACGGGCCCCCTGTTCCGGGTGGTTCATGATGTGCTCGCAGGTCTTGATCGCTTCCCGGAAGGTCTCGATAGGGGCCGCTGCCAATGTAGGATATAAAGTCGTTGTTCCCTGTAAAGCATGTGCTCTTGTGATCGCATAGAACGCTTTCGGGGTAGCTTCCGTGAAATCATGTCCGTTGCCGCCGTGTACATGCGTGTCGATACAGCCGGGAGCCACATAATATCCTTTTGCGTCGATGATCTCCGCATGAGGAATCTCCCGGTTTTGCCCGGTGATCTCCACTATTTTCCCATCCGAGATGATAATTTGCCCGTTTGGTAGGAGGCCCGAAGGAGTTAATACTTTTCCGTTTATGATTTTAAGAAATGCGCTTTCCATATATCTTGTTTTTAGTCTTTTGGAATCAGTAATAAGTTATCCTTATAGGACAACGGGGGATTATATTGGATTTCCCGGTTGCCCCTCGGGGTAGCGGATCGTAAGAGTGGTGACTGGCCGGTTATCTCGTAAATAGCTTGTCCTAATAAAGGATCCTTCAAATCTCCGAATTCAGCTAGATCACTCTTGAATTCATCGATAGCTACATCGGGATGAAATCCGTCTTCATAATCAGCTTCCCGATCCTTATTATAAATATAGAAAGTGACGGGAGAAAGTATCCAGCCATATTTTTTAGATTCATTGTAGATCGTCATACCGACGGTCTTGCCAAAAGTCTGCTTACCGATAACCCGAACGTCTAGATAAGATCGTAGCGAGTTAATGATAAGTTCGGAGGCAGAAGCCGTAGTTGAACCTGTCAAAACAAATAGCCGTTGTAGGTTTAAGTTTCCTGCCATGACCTCGGTCGTTTTGAGTAAAGGCAAGGTCTCATTTTTATTGGAGTTTTTATCGTTATACTCCATGATACATAAAGGTTCTCCTAAAACGTTTTCACGGACTAATAGCGAAGCCAGTAATTGGGCGCAATTGACAAGCCCACCTCCATTATAGCGTAAATCAAGTACGAACTCATTGACGTTGCGACTTTTGAATTTTTCGAAGAGTTGTTGCAAATAAAGATTATAACTAGTGTCGCTATAATCGTATTCATCCGGTCCGGAGGCGAAATGGTTGTACATCAAATAGCCGATTCGCTTATTGCCATATGTGTATACGGAATCTTTTAGGAATGGGGTGTCTTCTACCGTTCGGGATGCGTTTAGGGTGACTATCCGTGTCGGGACTATTCCTTTGCCATTTCCTTGGACTTCTCCTAGTTGGAGGGATACGCTGCCTCCGTTCCTCAATATGTCATAATCTTGGATAGTACCCCAAGAACCGTTTACGCCAAGTATCCAGTCTCCCCGTTTCAATCCGGCTTCTTCGGCGGGTGAATCCTTTAATACATAAAGGACAATGGCTATTTTATAGGTACTACCTCCGTCTTTAAGGTTGGAAGTCGCGAAATCGAATCCGTATGAGTTGTTCGCGTCGTAAATGCTCTTTGTTACGGTCGCTTTCTCTAATTGGGAGAAGTAATGATGGCCATCAGAAAGCTCTTTCCCGTCTTTATCGGATAACAGGCCCTTGAAGAAGCTCTCCGGATCAAGACTAAAGTCCAAGGAACTTTTATCCGGTAACTCGGAATACCAAAGATAATTCTCTCGCATCGTTTGCTCGATCCATTGATTTACTTCATTGTCGGTTGCCGGAATGTCAATATCATCTTTCTCGCAAGCGGAGAATGCTAAAAGGCCAAGGATAACGATCGTATAATACTTATAATTCATAGTGGATATATATTAAAAACAGCCCTTCTCTCAATAACGGAAAAGGGCTGTTGATATTGTTAAGGACAAATATACGCTATATTTTCTTCTCGATAACCGCTTGAACAACATTTAATACATAATCGCCCAGCTTTTCACTTTCACTAACCATGTCCATGTAATAAACGCCATCTTGATATTGGTACAGCTTATTGTTGATATCTTCGATATTCCGGCTCTTCAACTGGTTACGATAGTTGTTGATCTCGTTCTCTATATTATAAGAAGGATTGATATCATCATGCACGAGCTCCGGCTTATGCAGAATTACGTTCATGCGGCTTAACGCCCCGGATACCAATTCGAACATATGATCCAGATGCTTGTTTTGCTCCTCCGTGAATTCGGATTTGAACTCGTTTCTGCGTTTGATACTTCGGGCAAGGTTATTACAAGAATCCGCAATACTCTCGATTTCCGAGACGGCACGTAGCATGATACGGATTTCTTCCTTACTTTCAGAACTCAAACGGCCTTCCGATACTTCAGTCAAGTAATTCGCGATCTCGATCTCCATGCGGTCGCTGATATTCTCGTATTTCTCGACGCGGCTATACGTCTTGAGGAAGGTCTCCTCATTCTTCTCGTAGAATAATTCTTTCACCATATTAAACATCCTAGCCGTACGCTCGGCGAATAATGAGATTTCTTTATGAGCTTGCAGGATGGAAAGCTCGGCGGTGGATAACATACCTCCCGTGATATAGCGAAGGCGGTATTCCTCGTCTTCCACCTTGGGCTTGATAAGCGTACATACGGTCTTTTCGATCAAGCTCACGAACCAGATCATAATGAAAGTATTACTGATATTGAATGCAGTGTGGAACGCTGCCAGTTTAAAGGATACCGCCACAGCCGGATCACTGACCTTCATTACATGGGTAACAAACCATGAGACGGCATTCGTGAAAGGGTAGAAGAGCACCAAAACCCACATGACACCGAAAACGTTGAAAACAAGGTGCGCTAACGCGGCTCGTCGTGCTTGTGTGTTTCCGGTTAATGCGGCTAAGTTGGCCGTAATCGTAGTTCCGATATTCTCGCCTAATACCAAAGCGACTCCCAAATGGTAATCGATCCAGCCGTTGGCACACATAATCAATGTAATAGCCATCGTGGCAGCGGAGGCTTGTACGATCATGGTTAAGATCGCTCCGATAAATAAGAACAAGATGATGGAGAAAAATCCCATATCCGTATAATTCTGCACGAAAGCCAGCATTTCCGGATTCGCTCCGAGGTCCGGGGCGTTTGCCTTTAAACTTTGAAGGCCCATGAACAGGAACGCGAAACCAAAAACAAATTCACCAATTGATTTACGAGAGCTTTTTCCTGAGAAGAAGAGTGGGAGAGCGAAAGCTAAAAGGGGAAGGGCGAACGCGGCGATATCGACCTTGAAACCAAGGGCGGAGATAAGCCATGCCGTTACCGTGGTTCCGATGTTGGCACCCATAATGACTCCGATGGATTGGGTCAATGTCAAGAGTCCGGCATTCACGAAACTCACGACCATAACCGTCGTAGCCGATGATGATTGGATAAGAGCCGTTATTAACACCCCGGTGAGCATACCGGTCACTCTGTTAGTGGTCATCGCGGTTAGTATTCGCCGTAAACTGTCACCCGCAAATTTTTGTAACCCTTCACTCATGATCTTCATTCCGTACAAGAACAGCGCCAAGGAGCCGATCAGCCGGAGAAAATCAAAAAAAGAATAGTCCATTTAAATTACGTTTAAGTGGATTGTATATCCGATTAATATTCCTAACTTTAGGGGGCGAATTTACAAATAATAACTGAGATAGTATGTCTGAGACAATAACAATTTACTGCAAAAATAATAATACCTACAAGGATGTACCCATTGGTTCTTCGTTGTTGGACATTTATACGGCGGTTGGCGCTCCGCTTCGGTACAGGCCGATGAACGCGCAAGTGAATAATAAGACGGAAAGCTTGAACTTCCGTTGCTGGCAACCGAAGGATATCGAATTTATCGACTATACTCAATTATCCGGATTGAGAACCTATGTCCGCTCGCTTTGCCATATATTTTCCAAGGCGGTGTATGATATTTGGCCGACGGCGACCTTAAATCTGGAACATCCGGTATCGAAAGGTTACTATTGCGTGATCCATAACGGCAAGAACATCGATTTGGAGACGATTGAGAAGATCAAGAAACGTATGTGGGAGTTGATTGACGCGGATCTTCCTTTCCTCCATAAGAGTGTCCGTACGGTGGATGCCGCCGTATTGTTCAGGGAGCGGGGTATGAATGATAAGGCTCGCTTAATAGAGACGGCGGGATTGCCTTATACCTCTTATTATGAGTTGGAAGGTTATATCAACTTCTTTTATGGCTGTTTAACCCCTTCGACCGGCTATATCCAATTGTTTGACTTGGAACCGTATATGGATGGCGTTTTGCTCCGTATCCCGAAGCAGACCGATCCGATGGAATTGCAGCCTGTCATCAAGCAGGATAAGATGTTCGAGGCTTATAAGGAACACCTTACATTGCAGCGGACTGTCGGCTTAGATAATGTGGGGGATTTGAATTTAGCGATAGAGAAAGGCCGCTCTCAGGATATAATCCTTGTCTCTGAGGCGATGCAGGAAAAACAGGTTGCTAAGATCGCCGAAAAGATCGCCGATGGATATAAAGAGGGCATCCGTATCGTCTTGATCTCCGGCCCTTCTTCTTCGGGAAAGACTACGTTTTGCAAGCGTTTGCAAGTACAATTGACGACTAACCTGCTTCATCCGGTAGGAATTTCCTTGGATGATTATTTCTTGAATCGGGAAGATACACCGAAAGATGAGCATGGCGAGTATGATTTTGAATCTTTGTATGCGCTGGATTTACCTTATTTTAATAAGGATTTGAAGAAGTTGTTATCCGGGGAAGAGATCGAGCTGCCTAGTTTCAACTTTGAGTCTGGCCGAAGGATTTTCAAGGGAAAGAAGTTAAAACTTCGTGAGAACTCGATTTTGGTAATAGAAGGTATTCATGCTTTGAATCCGGAACTGACGGAGTTTATCGATGATAAATATAAATATCGGGTATATGTCTCGGTCTTGACCTCTATCTCTTTGGATAACCATAATTGGATACCGACGACGGATAATCGTCTGCTGCGCCGTATTATCCGGGATTATCGCTTTAGGGGATATTCGGCGGAAGATACGATCAACCGTTGGCCGAGCGTTCGCCGGGGTGAGGATAAATGGATCTTTCCGTATCAGGAGAATGCGGACGCTATGTTTAATAGCGCCATGTTGTATGAGTTGGCCGCTTTGCGGAAATATGCGGAACCGATCCTAGCGCAAGTACCCGAGAGCAATAAAGCGAATGCCGAGGCATATCGTTTGCTTCGTTTCCTTCGCTACTTTAATTATATCCCTACGGAAGAGTTGCCGGGAACTTCCTTGCTCCGTGAATTCTTGGGGGGAGGAAGCTTCAAGTACTAGGTAGAATCAGACTCTATAAAGCCTTATAAAAAAAGACGTACGTGTTTTTCCGAAAACATGTACGTCTTTTTTTGAAAACACGTACGTGTTTTTATGTTACCCCTTTTTGACAAAATGTTTCGGGGCCCGGATTTAAGCTGTTTGTTATTTGGAGGCCGGGCAATGATCCGTCGGGCAAAAGATCATGCACCTTGTTTAGAACTATTATAGTTTAATAGCTGTACTGTTAAAACTAAAAACTTATATTTGCATGTTGATAAATAAGAGGGCGGGTGATTGTCCTGCCCTTACAGTGCAATGATTTAGATTATGTTAAAGCAACAGTTACAACAAAAGTTACAGCAAAAGCTATCCCCTCAGCAGATACAGTTGATACGGCTTCTGGAGCTTCCCGCAATCGAGTTGGAAGAACGTGTGAGGCATGAGCTGGAAGATAACCCAGCCTTGGAGGAAGGAAAAGAGCCTGTTGATGATTTTGAACGAACTGAAAGCGAGGAGGGGGGAGAAGAGATCCCTTCTGTTGATACTGAGACCGACCTTTCTTTGGGAGATTATTTAACGGAAGACGATATACCTGATTATAAGCTACGGGAAATGACCGAGCGTGCGGAACGGAAAGAGGATGTCCCCTTCTCCGTAAGCCAATCCTTGAATGAGTTTCTGTTACAGCAGCTCGGGTTAAGGGATTTACCGGATAAGCAAATGAAAATAGCGGAGTATATCATTGGAAATATCGATGATGACGGTTATTTGCGCCGGGACCTTTCGGCGATAGCGGACGATTTGATCTTCCAAGCCGGACAAGAGGTAGATGAGAAGGAGATCGAGTCTATCTTGAATATCATCCAAGATTTTGAGCCTGCCGGGGTAGGTGCCCGTGACTTGAAAGAATGTCTGTTGATCCAGCTGGATAAGAAGGAGAATACTCCGGTTACAAATTTGGCGATTCGTGTTTTGACCGAATATTTCGAGGAGTTCACCCGCAAACATTACGATAAGATCTTACGAGGTCTCGATATCGATGAGGAAACGTTAAAGAAGGTCATTCACGAGATTACTATGTTAAATCCGAAACCCGGAAGTAGTTGGGGTGGTTCTATGGAAGTGGCGATGAGCCAGATCATCCCGGATTTCGTGGTGGAAGCGCATAATGGAGAGCTTATCTTGAGCATGAATAACCGGGGGGTACCGGATATGCGTATCAACCGGGAGTATGCCGAGATGTTTCAGGATTATACGGCGAATAAGGCGAACCAAACCGCTGAGAGGCGGGATGCCGTACAGTTCGTGAAACAAAAGTTGGATTCCGCCCAGTGGTTCATCGACGCTATCAAGCAACGTAATGAGACCTTGCAGCGTACCATGGAGGCGATTATCTATTTACAACGGGACTTTTTCCTGACAGGCGATGAGGCTACCCTCCATCCCATGATCTTGAAAGACGTAGCGGAGCGTGCGGGATATGATATCTCCACTATTTCCCGGGTAAGTAACAGTAAATATGTGCAAACGAATTTCGGTATTTATCCGTTGAAATACTTTTTCTCCGAGTCTATGCAGACCGATACCGGTGAGGAGATCTCGACCCGTGAGGTGAAAAAGATCATGAAAGAGCATGTAGATGCCGAAGACAAACGAAAACCGTTGACCGATGAGGAGTTGGCTACGATCCTGAAAGAAAAAGGATATGTCATCGCCCGGCGTACGGTAGCGAAATACAGGGAGCAACTGGGGATTCCGGTAGCTCGTCTGAGAAAAGAAATATAAAAGCGTATGAAACTATTCTCGAATATAATATCCTTCGTGTTCCATCCGTTGCTTATGGTAACCTATGGGATCGTGTTGGCGTTGATGTTTACATTTCTCGCCATTTACCCGTTACCTGTGAAGCTGCTGATTGCCGGAGGTACCTTTATTTCGACAGCGATAGTTCCCGGGCTTTTCATCTTCTTATTGGTGAAAAATGGCGCGGCCGGCGATATAGAGCTTTCCGACCGGAAGGAGCGGGTGGTTCCTTATCTGATTTTTATCACTTCCATCTTGGTATGTATCTTTTTCCTGTATAAGATGCTGATGCCGTTTTGGTTGTTAGCGATGCTGATCGGGGCTTGCGTAGCCTTGGTAATCGCCTTATGCATCAATTTTGCTTGGAAGATTAGCGCGCATGCCATTGGTATCGGCGGGTTACTGGGCGGTATTATGGGAGTGGCGCGTATCCATATGATAAATCCCTACTGGGCTTTTATAGTCGTGTTGATCGTGGCTGGTTTATTAGGTACCTCGCGTATCTTTTTAAAAAGGCATACACCAATGCAGGTATATGCGGGGTTTTGTCTGGGATTTATATGTACCTTTGTAGCCTCATTAATGAGTTATATCTATTTATTCATCTAATAAAAACACTAAAATTATGAATTTTCCTGCAGATTTAAAGTACACAAAAGACCATGAGTGGATTCGTGTAGAAGGTGACGTAGCTTATGTTGGTATTACTGATTACGCTCAAGGCGAGCTAGGTGAGATCGTTTATGTAGACATTACGACAGAGGGGGAGACCGTCGCTAAAGAAGAGGTGTTCGGTACGATTGAAGCTGTTAAGACTGTTTCCGATCTTTTCATGCCGGTTAGCGGAGAGGTTTTGGAAGTAAACGCTGAATTGGAAGACGCTCCTGAATTGGTTAATGAAGACGCTTATGGTAAAGGTTGGTTAATCAAGATTTCTCTTACGGACGCTTCTGAGTTGGAGGAACTATTATCCGCTGAAGACTATCAAAAATTAATCGCTAAATAAGAATGACACCTGTTGTAAGTATTATCATGGGTAGTACCTCGGATCTACCCGTTATGGAGAAGGCGGCTAAGTTCTTGGATGAGATGGAGATCCCGTTCGAGATGCATGCTCTATCCGCACACCGTACTCCCGCTGAGGTGGAGGCTTTCGCCAAAGGAGCTAGAGGACGTGGAATCAAGGTTATCATCGCCGCTGCCGGAATGGCCGCTCATCTTTGCGGTGTGATCGCTTCCATGACGACGGTTCCCGTGATCGGCGTGCCTATTAACTCTACGCTGGACGGTATGGATGCCTTGTTGGCTATCGTACAGATGCCTCCGGGAATCCCTGTGGCTACTGTCGGCATCAATGGCGCTTTGAACGCTGGTATCCTTGCGGTGCAGATGCTTGCCGTCGGCGACGAGCAACTTCAGGAGAAGCTATCCGCTTATAAGGAGGATTTGAAGAAGAAAATCGTGAAGGCTAACGAGGAGTTGGCTAAGGTTTCTTTTAAATACAAAACTAATTAATTGAAAGTTGAAAGTTGAGAATTGAAAATTAAGGAGAAAGTCTCTCTTTAGGTTTTCAGTTCTCAACACTCATTCTCAATTTTCAATTCTCAATTTTCAATTAACAATGGCTTACTTTAATTACAACCGCCGTAAATCATCCGTTGCCCAAATCGGTGACACACCCATGGGAGGTGAGAATCCTATCCGTATTCAATCCATGGCTAATGTATCAACGATGGATACGGAGGCGGCGGTAGCTCAAGCGATCCGTATGATCGAGGCGGGAGCTGAGTATGTGCGTTTTACGGCACAGGGGGAACGGGAAGCCCGAAACTTGGGCGAGATTCGTAAACAATTGAATGAGCAAGGGTATACGACTCCTTTGGTCGCTGATATCCATTTTAATCCTAGAGCGGCTGATGCCGCCGCCGGTGAGGTGGAAAAGGTACGTATCAATCCGGGAAACTATGTAGATAAGGTAAAGACATTCAGCCATCTTGAATATACGGATGAGGAATATGCCGCCGAGATCGAGAAGATCCGTGAGCGGTTCGTCCCTTTCTTGAATATTTGTAAGGCGCATGGCACCGCTATTCGTATCGGTGTGAATCATGGCTCGCTCTCCGATCGTATCATGAGCCGTTATGGTGATACGCCCGAGGGGATGGTAGCGAGTTGTATGGAGTTTCTTCGCATTTGCCGGGAGGAGAATTTCCCGGATGTGGTTATTTCGATTAAGGCTTCCAATACCGTTGTCATGGTAAGGACCGTGCGGTTGTTGGTTCGTACGATGGAGGCCGAGAATATGCATTACCCCTTGCACCTTGGGGTAACGGAGGCGGGTGACGGTGAGGACGGGCGTATCAAGAGCGCTGTCGGAATCGGTACGCTTCTTTGTGACGGTATCGGTGATACGATCCGGGTTTCCTTGAGTGAGGACCCCGAGGCGGAAATGCCGGTAGCGCGTAAATTGGTGGATTATATTAGGGAACGGGAAAATCATCGTCCTATCGAGGCTTCGATGGCTCCCGGTTTCGATACGGTGGCGACATGCCGTCGTATAAGCCGTGTGGTGGAGGGTATCGGAGGTACTTTCCCGCCAGTCGTGATCTCCGATCGTAGTAGCGGGGATTTTGAGTTTGATTATTTGTCCTTGCCGGACTATATATATATAGGAAAGGAAGATCCGGATAATTTGCCGGATAATTTCCGTTTATTGGTAGACGCTCATTTTTGGAAAGAGCGTCCGAATGCTTTTCCTTGCTTCATCGCCTCGGAGGCGGAGGAGTTAAAGGATTACGATTGTCCGCTTAAGTTTATCCGTCTGACGTATATGGATCTTACGGATCGTATGTTGGAGATCTTGAAAGCGGATAAGACCGTGGTGGTTTTATTAAGTACACATCATCGGAATGGGGTTGGCTCGCAACGTGCGGCTATGCATAAATTGCTGATGGCGGGTTGTGACGTGCCGGTTGTCTTGCATCGTGATTTCCGGGAGACGGATGTGGAGTTGTTGCAACTGAAATCCGCCGCCGATTTCGGTACGCTTTTGCTGGATGGTTTCGGGGATGGCTTGATGCTGCACAATGAGGGATGCGAGGCGGTTGTCTCGGATCGCTGTATGTTCGGGATCTTGCAGGCTACAAGAACCCGTATCAGTAAGACGGAATATATCTCTTGTCCGAGTTGCGGACGTACCTTGTACGACCTGCAAACAACGATCGCCCGTATCAAGGAGGCTACTTCCCATTTAAAAGGCTTGAAGATCGGTATCATGGGCTGTATCGTAAACGGCCCCGGCGAGATGGCCGATGCCGACTATGGTTATGTGGGTGCCGGACGTGGACAAATCAGCCTGTATAAAGGTAAGGAATGTGTCCTCAAGAATATCCCCGAGGAAGACGCTGTAGAACGTTTAGTTCAGTTAATAAAAGAGAACGGGGATTGGGTTAATTGATTGACTATTGACAATTTGTTTATCTTTGCAAGTATGAAAGTAAGAATTATCAATAAATCGCATCACCCGCTGCCGGGTTATGCGACTCCTTTATCTGCCGGGATGGATATCCGGGCGAATTTGTCGGAATCGGTTGTGTTGAAACCGTTGGAACGTAAATTAATCCCGACCGGACTTTATATCTCGCTGCCGGAAGGCTATGAGGCCCAGATGCGTCCTCGTAGCGGGCTGGCTTTAAAGCATGGGATAACCCTGCTGAATACGCCGGGTACGATCGATGCCGATTATCGGGGGGAGATCGGTATCATTCTCGTGAATCTATCTTCCGAGCCTTTTACGGTGAATGATGGTGAGCGTATCTGCCAAATGGTTATAGCCGCTCATAGCCATGTGGATTGGGAACTCGTGGAGACGTTGGATGATACGGAGCGGGGAGCCGGGGGATTCGGTCATACCGGAAAAGAATAAGAATAATAAGGTTAACAAGAATAATAGGATGTTTAAGCAACTGATATATCTCATCTCTTTCCTCTCGTTGGTCGCTGTGCTCCCGGCTGGTGCTACAGAAACGGAGAAGGATCAACGTAAATTCGATTACTTCTTTTATGAGGGCTTGAACTTGAAGAACGCCGGGAAATTTGACGCCGCTTATGATGCCTTCAACCATTGCTTGGCGATTGACTCGACGGCGGCTCCGGTCTTGTATGAGCTTTCTTCTTTTTATGTACAGTTGAACCGTCCGGAGAAAGCGGTCGAGATGTTGAAAAGAGCCGTAGCCAACAGCAAGGATAATTTCACGTATAAAATGGCATTGGCGTCTATCACCCGGAATCTGGGTATGTATGGCGAAGCCGCCGAGGAGTACGAGGAACTGGTTCGTGATTATCCGGAGAAGGAGGAGCTGAATTATTATCTGGCCGATGCCTTGACGCAAGCCGGCGAGATCGGGAAGGCGATCGAGGCTTATGACGCCTTGGAGTCGGTTATGGGTATGAACGAGGCGATCTCCATGCAGAAATACAAACTGTACGTCCAGTTGGAGAAACCGGAAGAGGCTTTCAAGGAGATCGAGAAGCTAGCGGCTAAATATCCTATGGAGGCCCGTTACCAGATCGTATTGGGCGATCTTCATTTGGAAAACGGGGAGATGGACAAGGCTTTGGCTTGCTATCAAAAAGCGAATGAGATTGATCCGACTGACCCTTATTATATCGTCTCTATGGCCAATTACTACGAGGCGAAAGGAGATAAGGAGGCCGCCGAGCAACAAATCCGTAGCGCTTTGGTAAACGAGAAGCTGGACGTGGAGACGAAAGTGAACATCCTTTCCCGGTATATCTTGAAACTGCAACAAACGAAGCAGGGAACCGAGAACGCAAACCATTTATTCCAAACTCTTTTGGAGCAACATCCGGAGGATATTGACTTAAAGCTGATGTATGGCGGTCTCTTGATGGCCCAAGGAAAGACAGAGGAGGCGAAATTCCAGTTCCAGTTGGTAACCGAGATGGAACCGGGTAACGCCGGGGCTTGGCAGCAATTGCTGAATCTGGCTTTGAAAGGGGAGGATATCCCGGAGGTCATCCGTATCTGTACGGCTTGTATGGAGCTTTTCCCCGAGTCGCCGGAATATTACTTCTATCTGGGTATCGCTTACTACCAACAACAGAAATATCAAGAAGCCTTGAATACCTATTATGCGGGCTTGAATATCATCCCGAAGGAGAACCTGCCGCTGAAATCGGATTTCTACGGCCAGATCGGTGATATTTATTACCAGATGGGGCAATTGGATCAAGCGTATAAAGCGTACGATGAGGCATTGAAGTACAATGACAAGAACGTGGTCGTACTGAACAACTACAGTTACTTCCTTTCCTTGGAGAAGAAAGACTTGAAGAAGGCGGAGCGTATGAGCGCCCAATGTATCAAGCTGGAACCGGACAACGCCACGTATCTGGATACCTACGCTTGGATCTTCTTCGTACAAGGAAACTATACCTTGGCGAAAATCTATATCGAGAGCGCTTTGGAGAAAGATAAGACAAAGAGCGCCGAACTCGTGGATCATTATGGGGACATCCTTTTCATGAACGGTGATAAGGAAAAAGCGGTGGAGCAATGGAAAAAGGCGAAAGAGATGGGGAAGGATTCCGAGATCTTGAACCGTAAGATCGCCGAGCAACAATATATAGAAGACGAGAACGCGAAATGAAAAGAGACTATTTCTTGACCTTCCTGTTATGTGGAGGTCTTTTACTTTCGATGTTGACAGGCTGTAAATCGTCCAAGAAAGTCGGGACGGTGGAATCCGCTAGCGTGAAGGCTCATAATGAGTTCTTCCAGTCGGTGGAGGATCAATCCTTCCAGTTCCGTACCTTGACGGCCCGGCTGAACGTGGATCTGGATATCCCCGGTAAGCAAATGAGCTCTCGGGTGGATATGAAGATGGTCAAGGATAGCGCTTTCCAACTGTCGGTACAGCCATTTCTCGGGATCGAGATCTTCCGTATCGAGTTGAGCCGGGATACGATCAAGGTGGTAGACCGCATGAATAAACGCTATATGATCGAGAATTATTCCAATTTGCAAGGACAGACTCCGATCGAGTTCAACTTCTATAATTTGCAGGCTCTTTTCACGAATCATCTGTTTATCCCGGGGGAGCAAGGCGTTTCCCGTAAGCATTATAATCGGTTTAAGCTGAATCAAGAAGGTCCGGTAGCCGAGATTAAGACAAAGGATGCCATGGGGCTATTCTATACCTTTAAGGCGGACGGCGAGGAGAAACTTCTCTCTACCTATGTAGCGGACCCTTCCGATCGTTATGCCTTGCAATGGCTGTACGAGGATTTTCGCTTGGTGGATCGGCAGCCGTTCCCGATGTTGATGGATGTGCAGGTGTTGAAGAACGGGAATCCCGAGGGTGGGGTGAAGATTCATTACTCCCGTATCCAACTGGACGAGCCGCTCAAGTTGGATTTCTCAGTTCCTTCTAAATATAAGCGTATTACCTTTGCGCAAGTATTGAAAACGATTACGAATCTGAATCAATAATCTATCATGAGGTACGTCTGGATCGTTCTATTGGCATTGTCTTTATCTACCGTGGTTTACGGTCAGAAATCCGCTGCTGTCCGTCAGTTGGAGCAGCAGCGCAAGGAGGCGTTGGCCGATATCGAGGAGACGAATAAATTATTACAAGAGACGGCCCAGACTGCTAAAACTTCCCTGAACCGTTTGAATCTACTTTCCAAACAAATTCTTTCCCGTAAGAAAGTCATCAGTTTATTGAATCAAGAGCTGGATGAGATCGAGAAAGATATCTTGAATATCCAAGGCCAGTTGCGCACCTTAAAACGGGAACTGGGCGATAAGCAGACGAATTACGGTAAATCGATGCGAGGGCTTTATAAACGCCATAGCTCGCAAGATAAATTGTTGTTTATCCTATCCGCCGAGAGTTTCTCTCAATCCATGCGGCGTATGCGGTATTTGCGGGAATATGCGGATTGGCAGAAGCGGCAAGCGAATGACATCGTTGAAAAGCAGGCCGAGATCAGCCGCAAGCAAGCTGAGATGGAGAAGACCCGTGCCGAGAAGCGTGTCCTTTTAGGAACTCGTCAAGAAGAGAGTAAGAAGCTAGAAAGTGAGGAAGCTTCTCAGAAAGAGGAAGTCCAGCTATTGAATAAGAGACAAAAGGATTTGAAGGCGGATCTCCAAAAGAAGCGTCGTCAAGCCGAGGCTTTGAATCGGCAGATAGAGAAGCTGATCGCCGAGGAGATCGCCCGTGCCGAGGCCGAGGCGAAAGCCGCCCGTGAACGTGCGGAACGTGAGCGTCGTGCCCGTGAACAAGCTGTCGCTAAGGGTAAACCCGTACCGGAGAGTAAAAACGAGCCGATCCGTGAGGAACGTGTGGCGGATACGAAAGGGGGCTATGCGATGACAAAGGCGGAGAAGCAATTGTCCGATAACTTCGCCAATAACCGGGGACGTTTGCCGTATCCGGTGGCCGGAAGACATACGATCGTCTCTACATTCGGCGAGCAACAGCATCAGGAGTTGAAATATGTTCGTACCAGTAATAGTGGTATCGATATCCAGACCTCACCCGGGGCGGATGCCCGTGCGGTATTCAATGGGGAGGTGACGCGTGTGTTCGTGGTGCCGGGGTATAATAATTCCGTAATCGTTCGTCATGGTAACTACTTGACGGTTTATAGCAATTTGAGTCAGGTATATGTGAAAGCGGGCGACCGGGTCTCTACCCGTCAAGCGATCGGAAGGATCTATTCGGATCCGGAAGATGGTAATTCCACGATCCTCCATTTCCAATTGTGGAAGGAAAAGACGAAGCTGAATCCGCAGCCTTGGTTGGAATAAAAGCGGTTGTGATATGTTAAAACTATGATGGGCATTATAAGGCTGTTACGATGCCTGTTGTAAGGATGCTAGAATGCCCATTGTAACAACCTTATAATGCCTATTGTAATTTTCTCGTTTAACGCTCGTTCAATACGTTGTATAACCCATTCAGATCGTCGGCACCTACCAAGTCTACACCTTCCTTGATGAAGAAGCGTTTGAACTGCTCGGTATCCGGGGCGCCCCACCAACGGAATAGTTTTCCCTCATCGTGGACTTTCCGGATGATCTCACGCATCTTCTGTAGTTGATCGGCGGGCATCTCACCTTCGCCTTTCCATGTGAAGAAATCGGAGTAATTATCGCTTATGACCGGGGCGAGGGAAGCAGGGATGCCCTGTCCCAGATCCTTTATTTGTCCGTCGAGGAAGGTGAAGCGGCTGTTCTCTTTCGGCAGGCTGTTTTTCGGACGGTCACCGGAAAGGAAGAAGAGGACGGCACCTTCTTTATATTCGCCGTTATCGACGGAACAGAAATATTCCTTGTAAGGTTCCATCTGTTTCTTTAATAGCTTGTACATCTCTTCGCCTTGTGCCTTGCAATCCACCATCAGGTAGAAAGGACGATCGCTATCGGGATAGACCTTACCTCCATTCGCTTGTATGCGGGCCACGAGCGGCTTGAGGTATAGGTTCTCGAAGGTAATGGCCGGGTTGGGTTCCGGGCGGTCATGGGAAACGTATAGCTCGCCATCGATCAGCCACAGATCGGCCTCCACGCAGTTGAAGCGGAAGGACAAGGCGTCCAGCAGAGGTTTCTCCCGCCAATAATCGTTGTGCGAGAAGGCGTTGTAATGAATTGCGGAGGAGGCTTTCTGAATCGTCTGCTCCGTGGTTGTCTCCGCCACTTGAACTGTGTCCGATCCCTTCGGGGAGGAGCAAGCCGTACAGAGGGCGAGGGAGGTGATAAATAAGGATAGAATCTGTTTCATATACTAATTGTTTTTTGAGTCTAGTTGTAGAGACGGGGCACGCACCGTCTCTACAACTGGATGTTTGATGGATTTACTGTTTTATATGGTTTGCGTGCCGGGTTTTACGTTAGCCGTCTTCTGTTTGTCGCCCCAAAGGACGGTTAGTTCCAAGGGGACGTCGCTGGTAATTTCTACCTGCGGCTCTTGGGTAGCGGAAGAACGGGCCTTGACTTTGATCGCTACCAGACCGTCGAGGCCGAAAGGATAACGGTCGATACCATAAGCCTCCGTCAAGTTCACGTCTACGGTCAATTTCTTCTCGTACACATTGGAGCGGATGCCGAAGATTTGCTCGATCAAGCCGGAGATCGGTGCCAGTCCGCCCCAGCCCACGAAATTCGGGCGAGCCATGAAGCCCGGCTCCTCATGTTCCGGAGCGTAGTATTCCCAGAACGTACCGGTATTCTTATACACCTTTAGGACGTTATCGTAATGGTTGCGTGCGATCTCGTAAGCCAATTTACGATAGCCTTGTTGCAATAGGCCGGTAATCACCATATAGTTCGCTCCCGGCCATACGCCACCCTGCCAGTAGCGGCCGTTATCCTTGTATTTAGGATGGTTGGCGGCAAGGGAAGGGACGCGGTGCAGGCGGTTGAATGTCTCCTTGTTATCCAGCTCGGCCACGAAAGCATCCATGCGTTCCTTGGACAGGACATCGGTCAATAAGGCCCAGTATGCGTAGATTCCCTTGGTGGAGGAAAGGCTTCCGTCGGCGTATTGATCGAAAAGGAAATGCTCCTTCTCGTCCCATAGGTTCTCGTTGATATACTTCTTTAGCATCTTCTGCTCGTCCTCGAACTCCTCGATCTCCTGCCAACGCTCCAGATAGAAACCCATCTCAAGCAGATGCCCGGCGGTGAAGTATTGTTGCAAGCAAACGTCCAGCCAGATCATATGGCCGTGGCTGTATATCGGGTTGTATTTCGGTTCCACCCGGGGCATGTTGTCCATGCCGGTACCCCAACCGCTGGTCCAATACGTACCGTTGCGCCACGTATGGTTTAGCTTCAACCATTTATAATAAGCGCAAAGGGCGGGGAATATCTTGTGTAGGCGGTCTATATCGCCGAACTGCTTATAATAGACGATCTCGCTCCAAGGGAGGATATTCGGTCCGGTGCTGGTCGGATCGTAACGCTCGAAACAGTCCGCTCCGTCCGCCTTGATCTCCCGGCAGATGAAACCGTCCGGATGTTGTTTGGCGTAGAAATTATCTAACGTACGTTGGAAGGGGAAGAAGCGGGTACCGAAACGGGCGAACATCATCATGAAGGCGGAGTCCCACATGAAGATATTGCCGTTGTAGGCGACATCGAGGTAGCTGCATACGAAACCGGAATCCGGTTCCGGGGCCTTGATGTTGCCGATGCCGATTTGCCAAGCCTTCCAGTACATCTCGATTTCCTTCTCGTGTCCGCTCCAAGTCGGGTCCGGGAGGATTTGCTTGGCCTCCTCGAAGGTTCCGGGCGTGATGGTCTCCGGTTTCGCCGTCCGGAACTCGTTCTCGGTCACGAAGGGTTCCTTCAGGTAGGTGTTCTTGTAAGGAAGATTGTACTTGGGGCGTTTCTCTTCCATTTTCTCTTGCGCTAAAAGGTTCCCGGCGGGAACGGAGGCCGCACCTGCTGCGAGAAGGGATTGCTTTAAGAAGTTTCGTCTTGTTGTCATTCCTTATGATATTTTTATTGGGGGAGAGAGGGAGAAGGTGTGCCTCAGTCGGTGAACACGGTCCTCCCGGTCGGGTACCGTAGTACTGCTAGTCAAGTACTGCTGTCCTGCTAGTCAAGTACCGCTGTCCTCTCAGCCAAAGTACTGCGGTACTTGGGCAGGGGTACTGCGGTACTTGACTAGCGGGATAGCCCTGTTATACTCTCCATCGGATGAATACTGTTTGATTATAGATTCAGGAGCTTTTTGATCTTCCAGAAGATATCCGTATTCTCGAAGATACCCGTGAAGTTCTCGGCACCCGGGCCGAAAGCGTAAACGGGAACCATCACGCCGCTATGCCCTCCGGTGGAGAATTTACAAACGATACGGCCCTCGTTCAGATCCCCGTCTACCAAGGTAAGGCCACCGGTCTCGTGATCGGCGGTTACGACAACCAATGTCTCACCGTCTTGGGCGGCCCATTCGAAGATACGTCCGATCGTACGGTCGAAATCATGTGTCTCTTGCATCAACAGGTCGATATCGTTGAAATGTCCGTAATCATCCAATTGGGAGCCCTCTACCATCAGGAAGAAACCTTCCGGGTTTTGTCCCAGCAGATCGATCGCTTTCATCGAGGCACGAGCCAAGAGATCGCCTCGCTCGGCGGGAAGCGGGGTGTCTACGGTATCGGTAACGCAGAATACCTTGCCTTTTTGAATCTTCGCCAGTTCCTCCCAGCTACGGGGAGTCTGGTAACCTTTCTCCCTTAATTCCTTGAACAAATCGCGACCGTCCGCACGGTTCTCGAATAGCTTGGAGCCGCCGCCGAATACGTAATCGACGCCACAGTTCACGTAATCCGCTACGATCTCGGCCTCGGCGTCGCGATCCGTATTGTGGCAGCAGAAGTCGGCGGGCGTAGCGTCCCATAGGCGACAGGTAACGGCGATGCCGCTTGACAGGCCTTTCTTATTCGCCAAGGTAGCCAAAGATTCCAAGGGCTTGCCTTCCGGGTCTACGCCTACCATATGGTAGTTCGTTTTATGGCCGGTGGCCAGTGCGGTACCTCCGGCTCCGGAGTCGGTGATGAGTTTGTTGGCGCAATAGGTTTTCGAGAGGCCGGTGTATTGGGAGTTGTCCAGCCAGAGCTTACCCCGGTTGGCGGTCCAAGCGGAGTACATGTGCATAAGGCTCATGCCGTCGCCGATCATTAGGATCACGTTCTTTATTTTCTTTCCGGTAGGGGGGACTAGTTTCTTGACCTCGTAAGGTTTCTCTAGTACATACGTTTGTTCTTTGTCTCGGCGACTTTGTGCCGCCGCCTCCGGAACGATCATGCCGGATAGTAGGATGGCTAAGGCGGATAGCACGGATAGAGTTGTTCTTCTCATATGATTCAGTATTTAATATTATCAATTTATATAAAGGTTCTCTGTTGGGATCGCGTCTAGTTTGGACATGCTTGGCGTACGCCAGCTCCAGCCTAGGTACTCACCCTCGTAATCCTCGAAATAATGCAAGGCGAAGGGGTGGCAGCCTTTTTGTAAGGGGATGCGTCCCGTCGCATCGATGGCGGCGTGGGAGGCATCATTGTCCACTACCTTTTCTTTGCCGATATAGAGGACGCTACCGTCATCCGAGCGGGTACTGAACTCATAGACTCCATCTTCCGGGGCGTATATATATCCGGTGAAGATATAACCGAAATGATCCGGCAGCTTGGCGTTCAGGATAGAAGGCTCAGGCATTGTTCCGGTCTCGACCGCCTTCGCTTTTTGCAGATCGGCTACCCATTGGAACTCTCCTTCGTAATAGGTATAAGCTACCCCATGCTTCGTAGGCTGTATGGATAATGCGGGGCGTAATACGGCTTTTGTGGCTTGGATCGAGTACGTACGGCTGGGTACGAATCCCTTTTTATATCCTTTGGCCTTGATAATCGTGGTCTCTTTTAAGACGAATGGCTCGCTGTATACCGGAGCGTTCTCATCCGGTTCCGATCCGTCAAGCGTGTAATGGATAACCGCCTCGGGTGTCGTGGATTTTAGTTCCGCCGTAATCTCTCCTTCAAACAAATCCAGATCATTCGCTATGTAAGGGATAGAGACGGTAGGTTGCTCCGTATAGGAATAGGGAGCGTACTCGGGAGCGGTTCCCCAACGCTTGTCCGGTGTCGCCGAGAGCGTAAAGTCCAGCGTTCCCCCTTGCATCAACTGGTCGTAGGTGATGTAGCAATGCGATATCTCCTCGCCGTTTAAGGTAACCTTCGTGATATACTTGTTCTTATCCGGCTGGTTGGCGGTAATGACCAATGTCTTGCCATTGCCCAGCTTCATGTTCGCCTTATCGAACAACGGGGTCGTTAGGATAAACTGGTTGCTACCCGGACATACGGAGTAGAAGCCGAGGCTGCTCAAGATATACCAAGCGGACATCTGGCCGCAATCCTCATTGCCGATGATGCCTTCCGGCGTGGGCTGGTACATCTCGTCCAGCAAGCGACGGGTCCATTCCTGTGTCTTCCAGGGCTGGCCCACATAGCTATATAGGTAAGCCATGTGGTGGCTAGGCTCGTTGCCATGCGCATATTGACCGACCAATCCTGTAACGTCTACCAGATCGCCGACTACCTCGGAGGTAACCATAAATAAGCTATCCAGATCAGCGATGAACGCCTCCCGGCCTCCGAACAACTGGGTCAATCCATATACGTCATGCGGGGTAAAGAAACGATATTGCCAGGCCGTAGCCTCCGTATAGGAACGTCCGATGGCGAATGGATCGAAAGGAGTCTCCCAATTCCCATCCTGCCGTTTGCCCCGGAAGAACCGGGTACTACCGTCGAATACGTTGATAAAATTCTGGGAGCGCTTGATGAACGTCTCATAATCATCCATATGTCCTAAAGCTTTCGCCATTTGTGCGATACACCAATCATCGTAGGCGAATTCCAATAGGCAGGAAACCGATTCTTTCTTGATATTCGTCGGGATGAAGCCTTCCTTTATATAATAATCCGCTCCTTTCTTATTCTTCTCCGCTGAGATTTTCATCGCTTCGAGAGCGTGTTCTGCGTCATATCCGCGAATACCTTTCAAATAAGCGTCCGCTATAATCGATGTGGAGTGATAACCGATCATGGTTCCGGTCTCGCCCGCCGATAAGGGCCATAACGGAAGCTCGCCGCTGGCGTCGTACATATCCAAGAGAGACTGTACCATATCATTCACCAAGGTAGTATCCAACAGAGTCATCATCGGATGCCAGGCCCGGAAGGTGTCCCAAGTGGAGAAGGTGGAGAATTGGCGGCGACCTGCCGGGATCGTCGCTACGCTCATGTCGTGACGGCGGTATTGTCCGTTCACGTCGCTCGCTATATTCGGGATGATCTTGCTATGGTATAGCGCCGTGTAGAAATTCGTGCGCTCGGCTTCGGTGCCTCCTTCTACCGTGATAACGTCCAGCTCTTTTTCCCAATCGGAGCGTGTCGCTTGATGGATGGCATCGAAATCAAAGCCATAGGAATCCGTCTCTTGCTCAAGGTTCAGACGGGCGTTCTCCTCATTTACGATCGATACCCCGACTTTGCAGACGATGGGCTTTCCGGTAGTCGTATCGAAGGTAAGTACGGCTTGCCGTTCGGAAGGCTGTTCCATGGAAGAGAACGGTTGCGAGAACTGCGCTACAAAGAAGACATATTGATTGTCTACCCAGCCCCGGGTACGCCGCATACCGGTAAGCTCATTCTCCCCGGTTTGCTTAACCCAGCCTTCGTATATATATTCGTTATCCAATAAATGGTCCATATCGACCACCAACGTAGCCTCTGTCTCTTTTTTATAGGTATATCGGTGTATCCCGACATGCGGGGTCGTGGTAAGTTCCGCTAATACACCTGCCTCCTTGAGATTCACCGAGTAGTAGCCCGGGGAAGCCTTCTCGTCTGAGTGTGAGAACGCTAAAGGTGTCTGGAGAGACGGGCGGAATAGGATATCGCCTAGGTCGATACATCCCGTACCGCTTAAATGGGTATGGGAAAAACCCATTAAGGTAGAATCGCTGTAATGATAGCCGGAACAAGCGTCCCAATTACCTTTCCGGGTGTCCGGGCTTAGTTGGACCGCTCCGTAGGGAGCCGTGGCCCCGGGATACGTGTGTCCGTGAAATCCCGTGCCGATAAACGGATCCACGGAATCGATGGGGGATTGTGGAGCTTGGCTACAGGCCGTGAATAAGGCTATTATTCCTGTACACAAGCAAGAAGAAAGCGTTTGAATTAATCTCATGGTATATTTTTTGTTTAATATATAGTATACAATAGGCAAAGGTAAGCTACCTATTTGAGATATGCGTTTTTACCCGGTAGAAAATAACATGGGCTGTTTCATTTTCTGAGACAGCCCGTAATGAATCTTATTCGTACCTTGATCGGTTTAAAGGAGCCGGTTAATATCCCTCGTTCTGCTTCAATTGACCATTCGATTTAGTAATCTCTTCACTTGGATACGGGAATACCATCATATGCGCTTGATAGGCGTTTTTGTTGGTGTAATCTTCGTAACCAATAATCGTGAACGCGGATTCCGGATTCGCCCGGTCTTCATATCTGCGGATACGTGGATGTGCGTTCAACTCTTTATCGGCCAATGTCTTTATGTCGGTATTGGAAGAACGGTTCCAACGCTTTAAGTCGAATAGATGATCTGTAAACTCAAAAGCCAATTCACAACGGCGTTCGTGATATAGATCCTTCATCGTGGCGGTGCCGGCAAGCGGTGTCAAGTTGGAGCGTAGGCGGATACGGTTGATGTCTGCGGTTGCTTTATCGGCTTGACCTGTCATTAAATATGCCTCGGCACGGAACAATAACATTTCTGCGAAACGGATGATCGGGAAATTGACACGGACCGTAGGCCAGTCTCCGTTAGCACTCACGGCTCCTTCACCTACAGGGTCTGAGTATTTGAAAGCGTCCATGTATTTATTGATCATGAAACCAGCTTCAAGGTCGGAGGTAGACCAGAATTTGCGTGTCTCGCCGAAGAACGGGAACTCTTGGTTGTATTCCAAGATTGAGCGTACTAAACGGTCATTACCTTTACCATCTTTCGCCATTTCTTCGTAGATGTCGTAAGAGGGCTTCATCTGCCCCCAACCATTATATTTGCCCCATCCTTTGTTCTCAAGGATAATGCCCGGGAATTCGGTACCGCCCGGTAGTGCGCCGCCGATACTCGGAATAGTCCAGAGATATTCGGCATTCCAATAATCTTTCAAGTCAGACGAGAATAGTTCCGCGAATGTAGGAGCTAGATCTCGATTGTAGTTGTTCTCCAATTGATTGACCATCTCGATGACGTTGTTCCATTGGGTAGCATCCCAAGTAGCCCAGTAAGCATAAGTTTTCGCTTTGAACGCCACGGCAGCAGCCTGATGTGCCCGGCCCCGGTTGTCGGCGTCATAGGATTCGAAGTTTGGAAGGTAGGCGATTGCCTTGTCCATATCTTCGATGATCAGTTTATAATTGTCCATAACGGTAGCTTGCTGAGGCGGTATGGAGTTGTCGTAATCGTCGGGGAAGTCCTCGTAACGTACGAAAGGTACTCCTTGTTTATCCGTACCGTACCGATAAGCGATCAGATAATGTGCCCAGCCGCGACTGAAGTAAGCTTCGCCCAAGCTGCGTTTCTCGACGGCGGTCAGCGTCGTTCCCTTTTCTTTCTTCACTAATTCTTGGATGATCCAATTCGCACGGGACATAGTAGAATACATACGGCTGAATACATCTCTTAGAGGAGATTCATCACCAGTATAGGCTAAGGTCGCCAAAGAGTTATAACCGCGTGTACGTCCCCAAACAATGTCGCATGCGGCTCCCTGTTCCCAGAATAACTCACGGCCGTAACAACCCTCTTGATGGAATCTTTCATATAATCCGTCAATGGCATCAATGGCCTGTTGATCATTCAAGAAATAGGAGGTTGTAGTTGCGTTTCCTTCCGGCTGAACGTCGAGGAAGTCGCTACAAGAACTACAAACCAATGCGGATAATGCTAATACTGTAATATATCTTTTCATTTTGATCCTTTGTTAATATGAATATCTTTTAAAATACCCGATTAGTATGTCAATTTGACTCCGACAGAGAATACGCGTGAAACCGGATACTTCAAGGCATCCCAACCGCCGGTTTCCGGGTCCATTCCTGAATAGTTCGTGATCGTGAAGAGGTTCTCACCGCTAAGGTAAACCGACATCATGCTGTTGCGTTCTTGCAGGTGAGCGCATTTCCGGATAACATCACTCAAGTCATAGGATACGGTGAAGTTCTTCAAACGCAATTAAGAAGCATTCTCCAGATACCAATCAGACGGTGTGCTAAAGTTGCTATTCGGGTCGTTTTTCGATAAGCGTGGAATATTCGACCCTGTATTCGACGGACTCCAAGCGTTCATGATCTCTTTTGAGCGGTTGAAGTTTCCTTCTACATCGCTTAAGGCCATATATTTACCTACATATAAAGCTTGTGCTCCACCTACGCCTTGGAACATAGCGCTTACGGAAAGCTTCTTCCAAGTGAATCCTCCGGAGAATGAGAATGTAGTTTTAGGTGTAGCGCTACCGCAGTATTGACGGTCTTCATCATTGATGACTCCATCACCATTGGCATCGACGAATTTCAAATCGCCGGCTACAGCGTCCGGTTGGATTCGTTTTCCGTCTTTGTTTACATAAGCGGCTGCCTCTGCGTCGCTTTGAAAAATGCCGTCAGTCTTGATCAGATAGAAAGAGGCCAGCGGTTCTCCTTCGGCTGTTTGATACATATATGGAAGGTTACGATAACTTCCATCGAAATATGCATCATTTTTGGTGATACCTGTCCAAACGCCCGGGGTTCCGTCTGCGTTCTTTACCCCAATATCAGAAACCCAGTTCTTTAGATAAGAGAAGTTTCCGGAAACGAAGTACGACCAATCTTTATTTACTTGTTGGTTCCAATTGATTTGTGCCTCGAAACCTCGGTTGCGGACTTCACCTTGATTGACTAACATGGCATCGATACCGATCGTTCCCGGCCAGTTCATCGTTTGCGACTGGATCAAGTTGAACGTGCGTTTGTCGAAATAGTCGAATGCCATGCTCAAGCGATTGTCGAACATGTTCACATCTAGACCTAAGTCCCATTGCTCGGAAGTTTCCCATGTTAAGTTGGGATTTAATGCGGTAGAGTTATAGACGAAGTTTCCCCAAATCTTGTTCGATTCTACGCCGTACTGTGCCTGCTCCGACCAATAATTCTTACCTAATAAAGCTGATTTGTAATTGTAACCGATAGATCCCAGATTACCGACACGTCCCCAAGAAGCACGGATCTTCAATAAATTCAGTGTCTCGCTCTTCGGGAAGAAAGATTCATTAGAGATTTTCCATCCGGCTGTTACGGCAGGGAAGTCGCCATAGTTATTATCTTTAGGTAGACGGCCTGCGTAATCACGACGCCAAGAGGCTGTAACGAAGTAACGATCGTTGAAGGAATAAGCCAGACGGGCGATCAAGGATACGTTTGCGTCAGGACCGGTCAAATAATCGGTAGCGGAAACGGAATTCGCATAGGATAGATATTGTAAATAAGCGGATTCGTCAGATAAATCTTTTCCATTGACCTCTAGCCCTCGCTTGCTGTAATGATCGGCCGTAGTGGATAGTAAGACACCCACGGTGTGCATGTCATTAAACGTATTGTCGTAAGTCAATGTGTTTTCCGTTTTCCATGCGTCTGCACGGTAAGTCGTTTCATCCAGATTATTTGTCAAGGAGGGTTTTCCCACCTCGTCACGGATCGGGCTGAAGTTCTTATATAGATTATTCTTCAGGTTGTAAGTGAAACGGCTCGTGAACTTCAAGCCGGTAACGATATTAGCTAGTTCCAGACTGGTCGTACTCCAGATGTCGCTGGTTCGGTCATAGCGGTTTTCCGCTTCCAGCAAGCGAACCGGATTGACAGCGTCTCCGTGGATATCCGCGAAGTTGGAGCCATATTTGGCGATGTAATCCGGGTCTTCGGTCGTTGTTCCACCGTAAGTACCATCCAGCGGATTGTAAACCGTAGCGCTGGCAGGCATATACATAGCCGCTGCGACAACTCCCGTATAACCACTGTCGGTATCTTTTGAACGGCTTTCGTTGTTTTTCCAAACCACGTCTTCGGTGATAGTCACCCATTTGTTCAGTTTGAATTTACCGTTGTAACGAAGTGAAAGGTTCTTGTTGAAAGTATTGATCAATACACCTTCATCGTTATCGTAAGCAAATGAAACACGGTTGGAGGCATTCTCGGAACCAACATTCAAGGCTACGTTATGGCGTTGGTAGAAAGCGGTGCGGAAGATCTCGTCCATCCAGTTGGTACGTGTGGTACCTACCCATGGGTTCTTGGTCAAATCCCAACCGGTTGGCAATGTAAGCCCCGCGTTTGCGTAAGACAGTTTTCGCATCTCGAGTTGCTCTTCCGCATTTAACGGCTCGATTACGTTGCTAGCTTTACGAACACCGAAAGTTGCGTCATAGCTCAACGAGGTCTTGCCCTCTTTCGCCTTCTTGGTGGTTACCAAGATAACACCGCCGGCTCCGGATTGCGCTCCATAGATAGCGGCAGAGGCGGCATCTTTTAAGACGACAATCGTCTCGATATCATTCATAGAGGCGATGGGTGCGCCGGGAACACCGTCAACAACCCATAATACGTTATCGCCATTCTGTGAGCCCTGTCCACGGATCACGATCGAGGGTGTAGCCGTCGGGTCTCCACCGTTCGCTTGTACGGTAACACCCGCTAACTGCCCTTGCAACATACTTTCGGTAGAGGTAACCGGACGGGCCACCAGGTCTTCCGTGTTGTTCAGCACGCCCACGGAAGCGGAGAGATCTTGTTTGCGTTGCCCCGCTCCATAACCGAGTACGACTACCTCATCCAATTTCTGCGTATCTTCTTCTAGGATGATGTTGAAGGTCGTTTTCCCGTTTATCGGGATACTTTGCGTCATATAACCGATATAACTGATCTCTAAGGTAGCGTTTTCCGGAACTTCCAGTAGGAAATCTCCATCGAGCCCGGTGATTACTCCGTTTGTCGTCCCTTTTACGATCACGTTCGCGCCAATTACAGGAATCCCCGCCTGGTCTTTGACGATACCGGAAATCTGTTTCGTACTTTGTTGGTAGATGCTGGGACTCGGAAGTTCTAAGCCCGATGATTGCCCGAAGACGGGAGAAGCTTGAGCGGTTTGGGTACCTGCCACTATGCCACATAAAGACATCCCTACGCATAGATGCTTGACAGGGATGAAATCATAAAGCCGTTGTTTCATGTTTGCGTATTTTAGTGTTTATCTAAATCTGCCGCAAAAGTAGGCGTAATATGTGCGAGTATAGTGGAAGGTCTTATGAAGTGTTTGTGAATAAAATGTTGCAAAGCTGTTGCAGCCTTACTGCAACGCACGTGCAGTGTTACTGCGACAGGCGTGCAGTAACATTGCAATGCGGGTTGCAGTAATCAGAAATCAAAGTATCGTTTAGCGTTGTTGTAACTGATGTCCTCCACCATCTGTCCAATGAAGGAAAGCTCGGAGGCGGGCAATAAGCCTTTCTCTATCTCATTGCCTAGCATATTACAAAGGATCCGGCGGAAATACTCATGACGGGGATATGACAGGAAGCTACGGGAATCTGTCAGCATACCGACGAAACGGCTTAAAAGACCGAGGCTGGAAAGCGCATTTAATTGATCTTCCATGCCTTTGATCTGATCGAGGAACCACCAAGCCGCTCCATATTGCATCTTCCCGGGTACACTGCCGTCGTTGAAATTGTAGGCATTGGCTACCATCAACTCGGTGTCGCGGGGATTCAGGTTGTAAACGATCGTTTTCGCTAACAGCCCTTCTTGATCTAAACGGCTGAAAAAGCGGTTCATGGAAACAGCTACCGGCTGATCATCGATAGCGTCGAAACCTGTGTCTGCTCCTAATAACTTGAACATCCGTTTGTTATTATTCCGATTTGCGCCGATATGGAATTGTTGTACCCATCCACTCCGGGCATCCATCGCCGCCAATTCGTATAGCAATGCCGAACGGTATTTGCGAACTTCCTGCTCCGTGAGCGATTTGCCCATACGAGCCTTGAGGAAGATCACCTCAATCTCCTGCTCGGTATAAGGTTCGGCATAGAAAGTATCCAACCCGTGGTCCGATAACCGGCACCCTTGGGCGGCGAAGAAATCATGTCGTTTTTGTAAAGCCTCCAATAAATGCTTGTAGGTGAGGATGGTCTTATCGGCAGCCTCCTCCAGCTTGGACAAATAGTCATTAAGCGCCTTGAAATTATCGATAGCGAGTACCTTGTCCGGTCGCCATGCCGGATATACACGGGTGTGGCATCCGTTTGAACGTATTTTTTGATGGAATTCCAATGAGTCTATAGGATCGTCGGTCGTACAAACGATCTCTACGTTCATCCGTTTCATGATGGCTTGCGCACGATACTCGGGGGTACGTAGTTTATCCGTACAAGTTGTGTAGATTTTCTTGGCGGAAGCCGGATTCAAGACTTTATGGATTCCGAATATACGGCTAAGCTCCAGATGCGTCCAATGATAAAGCGGATTTCGCATCGTGTAAGGCATCGTCTCGGCCCATTTAAGGAATTTCTCATAAGAGGGCTTATCTCCGGTGATGTATTCCTCGGGAATGCCATTCGCTCTCATCGCCCGCCATTTGTAATGGTCTCCGCCCAGCCATATCTCCGTAAGATCCTCGAATTGGTGATTCTCCGCTATTTGCCGGGGATCCAGATGGCAATGGTAATCAATGATGGGCATCTTCGCCGCATGCTCGTGATATAACTCACGGGCCGTGTCGGTCTGGAGCAAGAAATCTTGATCTAAAAAGCTTTTCATACTTGGCGATACTTTTGAATGATAGATAAGGCGTCGCGGCATAAATCAGTAATGGATTGCCAATCGTTTTCCGCTATCGCTTCTTTGGGGAAGAGTTTGGACCCCATTCCTACGCAGGTCACGCCGGCCTTGAACCAAGCGGATAGATTCTCCTCTGTCGGCTCCACGGCACCGGTCGCCATGATTAGGGTCCATGGCATGGGCGCCTTTATGTTCTTGACAAATGAGGGACCTCCTACATTTCCGGCGGGGAATATCTTGCAAAGGTCGCAACCTGTTTCTTGGGCAAAGCCGATCTCGGATACGGAACCGCAGCCGGGCGTATAAGGGATGAGGCGACGGTTACATATCTTCGCTATCTCCGGGTTAAACAGCGGACCGACTACGAAGTTTGCCCCTAGCTGTATGAATAAGGCGGCTGTGGCCGGGTCTACGATAGAACCTACGCCCAATACTAATTCCGGACATTCCTTGGCGGCGTATTTTACCAGTTCGCCAAATACCTCGTGGGCGAAATCTCCCCGGTTAGTAAACTCGAAGGCTCTGACGCCTCCCTCGTAACAGGCTTTTACAACTTGTTTTGCGATCTCTACATCTTTATTATAATAGACGGGCACCATTCCGGTTTGGATGATAGCCTGTAATGTTTGTATTTTATTGAATCGAGCCATATTGGGAATTAAAAATTGAAAATTGAGAATTGAAAATTAGCGGGAGACACGGCCGGAGGTGTCGCCGGACATGAGTTTTTCTACTTCCTCTACGGTTACTTGGTTGAAGTCTCCGTAGATCGTGTGTTTCAGGCAGGAAGCCGCTACTGCGAAGTCCAAGGCTTTCTGGTCGTCACCGGGGTAGGAGAGCAAACCGTAAATAAAACCTCCCATAAAAGAATCGCCTCCACCTACACGATCTACGATATGGGTGATGTCATACCGGCGGGATTCGTACAACCGGTTGTCGGCGTATAGCACTCCGCCCCATGTGTTATGATTGGCATTGATGGAGCCTCTTAGCGTGATGATAACTTTCCGGGCACGTGGGAAGTGAGCCATTAATTGGGTACATACCGACTGGAAAGAAGCGGCGTGTACCTCGCCTTCCGTGGCGGCGGCGTCGAAACCTTCGGGCTTGATACCGAAGACTTTCTCGGCATCTTCCTCGTTTCCTAGGATGATATCGCATCCGGCTACTAGTTCCGGCATGACCTCATGGGCTGTCTTACCGTATTTCCAGAGATTTTTCCGGTAGTTGAGGTCGCAGGATACCGTGATGCCCAATCGGTTTGCCGCCTGTATCGCTTCCAAGCATACGTTGGCGGCACCTTCGGATATGGCTGGCGTGATACCTGTCCAGTGAAACCAAGAGGCATCCTTGAATACCTCGTCCCAATCGATCATCCCCGGTTGGATCTCGGCGATGGAAGAATGAACCCGATCATATACCACCTTGCTGGCACGAGCGACCGCTCCGGTCTCCAGAAAATAAATGCCTAACCGTTCCCCTCCGTAAATGATCTTGGATGTTCCGATACCCTGTTTGCGTAATTCCATAACGCAGGCACGGGCGATGTCATTTTTGGGTAAACGGGTTACAAACTCAGTCTCGATGCCATAGCTGGCGAGTGAGGCGGCGACATTCGCTTCCCCTCCGCCAAAAGTAGCGTTGAACTGATTGGCTTGGCAAAAGCGTAAATAGTCCGGAGTAGCCAGCCTAAGCATGATCTCTCCGAAAGTTATGACTTTCTTACTCATGGTGGTATAGTATTATGTTTTTCGCAAATGTAAGGGTTTATTTCGAATAATGTATAGCGTGTGTGCGAAAACATAGGCTTTTTTATTCCACCTCCCGGACAAAACGCCTGATTTCGAAAGGAGTCTTGGGGGCGCTAACACTGGTGTAGAAAGGAAGCAGGTATTTGACAAAGCCTTCTTCTACCTCTAAATTGGGAAATCCTAGTTTATAGATACCAAAGCGAGAATCATAATCCTTGATCGAATCTTCTCGAAGTTCTGTATACCGATGGGATAAATAGTCTGGTTCATAGTACCAAGTATTTAATGTGACCTATTGACAAAGATACGATAAGTTTCTTGATTTAGGATATAGAGTCCGGAAAAACAAAAAAGCCGCTAGTCCCAATATGGATGCGGCTTTTTTTGCTCCTCAATGAAACAATCTCACGATTCCCCCCTTGCAAAGACTTGTTAACCTTAGATCTAAAATACTATGAAAAAAACTCGATGCAAATATAAGGGGTTTTATAATATGCGTCAATAGTATTTGTAACATTTTATTGTAAAAATATCGCAAATAGGTTTCAATTTGATATATATCAAGCTTGTTATTCTGAAATTCCGTACTTTTTAGGAATATTATTCATAATTTCGAATAATTCGTTAACAGTCTCCGCACGTAGCATGGCGATCCGTGTTTGCTTGAAATCGGTAATACCTTTGAAGAGCGGAGTAGCTGCCAGATGACGACGAATATGTAAGATTCCCCTACGTTCGTCCAATCGTTCCACGCTTTGCTCCACTTGTTTTTTTAGGATATCCAGATACCAAGAGAAAGGCTCTTGCGGCAATAATTCCCCGGTCGTAAGATAGTGTTTTACCTCCCGGAAGATCCAAGGGCGGCCTATGCTAGCCCTACCGATCATTACGGCGTCTACGCCATAGTCCTCGAAACGCTGCTTGCATATCTCGGCGGAAGTCACGTCGCCATTCCCGATGATAGGGATTTGCATGCGAGGGTTATTTTTTACGGCACCGATCAAGGTCCAATCCGCCTCGCCCGTGTACATTTGCGCCCGTGTACGTCCGTGGATGGAGAGGGCGGCGATACCGCAGTCCTGTAGTTGCTCGGCCAGATCCACGATAACACGGTTGTCGGCATCCCATCCCAAACGGGTTTTCACGGTGACGGGGATGTTCACGGCTTTCACCACCTCTCTCGTGATTTCCAGCATCAACGGGATATTGCGTAGCATGCCAGCCCCGGCTCCCTTGCCCGCTACTTTCTTTACGGGGCAACCAAAGTTTATATCTAAAATATCCGGACGAGCTTCCTCGCAAATACGTGCGGCCTCTACCATCGAGGCTACGTCCTTGCCGTAAATCTGGATAGCGACCGGACGTTCATCATCGGAGACATTTAGTTTTTGCTGTGTTTTGTTCACACTGCGGATCAACGCGTCGCTCGATACGAACTCTGTATATACCATGTCCGCCCCGAAGCGTTTGCACATCAAACGAAACGAGATATCCGTCACGTCCTCCATAGGCGCCAAGAATACCGGACGCTCCCCTAAATCTATTGAACCAATCTTCATACCTTCTGTTTGCTAACTAAATAGAGATTACAAAAGTACTTCTTTTTGGGGAATAATTTTTACATCTCGTAAGATGATCGGTGGATGGAACAGGTGTTTTTAATAATCCGGATCATTTATGATATATTGATAGAGCTCGGATTGCCCCGCTTTATTTAGGATCTTGTGCTTCTCCAACTGGAACTATTCTTTCATGATGGGATGGAGGGTTTGTGCTTATAAGAAATCTTCTCAAATATTATTCGTACCTTTGCTACCGTAATATTAAAATATATAACCTTGAAAGAGAAGGATTTTGAAATAATGGCGCCTGTCGGTTCCTATGAATCGTTGATGGCTGCTATACAAGGAGGGGCCGACTCCATTTATTTCGGTATCGAGGGATTGAATATGCGTTCTCGCTCGTCGAATAATTTCACGACGGAGGATTTGCGTAAGATCGTCGCTATTTGCGGGGAACATGGTATTAAGAGTTATCTCACGGTTAATACGGTTATTTATGGTGAGGATCTTCCGTTGATGAGGGAGATCATAGACGCCGCTAAGGATGCGGGTGTCTCCGCCATTATCGCCGCCGATGTGGCCGCTATGAATTACGCGAATAGTATCGGGCAAGAGGTGCACTTATCCACGCAGTTGAATATCTCGAACGTGGAGGCGTTGAAGTTTTACGCCCGCTTCGCCGATGTGGTCGTATTGGCTCGCGAATTGAACTTAAAGCAGGTGCATGAGATTTATCAGGAGATCGTGAAGCAGCAGATCAAAGGCCCGAAAGGGGAATTGATCCGCATAGAGATGTTCGCTCACGGGGCTTTGTGCATGGCCGTGTCCGGTAAATGCTATTTGAGTTTGCATGAGATGAACGCTTCCGCCAACCGGGGGGCTTGCATGCAAATTTGTCGTCGTGCCTATACGGTGCATGACAAGGATAGCCAGATCGAGCTGGATGTGGAGAATCAGTATATCATGTCGCCGAAAGACTTGAAGACGATTCATTTCATGAATAAGATGATGGATGCCGGCGTACGTGTGTTCAAGCTGGAGGGGCGTGCCCGCGGGCCGGAGTATGTGCGTCTCGTGACCGAATGTTATAAAGAGGCGGTCAAGGCCTATTGCGAAGGTACCTTCGATGAGGAGAAGGTAGCGGTTTGGGACGAGCGTCTGCGCAGGGTCTTTAATCGCGGTTTCTGGGATGGCTACTATCTGGGACAACGATTGGGTGAATGGAGCAGTAAATATGGCTCCGGTGCTACCCGTAAGAAAGTGTACGTGGCACGGGGTATCAAATACTTCAGCGGAATCGGTGTCGCCGAGTTTGAGATGGAGTCCGGTTCCTTGAGAGTAGGCGATGAGATCTTGGTAACAGGTCCCACGACCGGAGCCGTTATGCAGACCGTCGATGAGATCCGGGTAGACCTGAAACCGGTGGAGGAGACCGTGAAAGGGGAACGCTTCTCGATAAAGATGTCCGAGAAGATCCGCCCGTCCGATCGTCTTTATAAAATGGAGAAAGTACAAATCGAAAAAGAACTACGATAATGAAGGAATATATTTTTAAACTGACAGACAAGGTTCGCGATTACGAGTGCGATTTGCAAGGCGTGGTGAATAACTCCAATTACCAGCATTATATGGAGCATACCCGGCATGAGTTTCTAGAGTCGTTGGGTGAGAACTTCGGCGCCATGCATGAGAAGGGCATCGATGCTTTTGTGGCCCGTGTGGATATCCAGTTCAAGAACTCCTTGCGGAGCGGCGATCGGTATACTTCTTGTCTGAATGTATATAAGAAAGGGGTGAAACTGGTGTTCGAGCAAGATATTTACCGGGAATCCGATGGGGCGCTGGCTACTAAAGGAGTCGTGGAATCCGTTGTCGTAGAGAATGGCAAATTAACCAGAGGAGAATATTTCGATGAGATGCTAAAGCGAATAGAATCAAAACAAGCATAAATGACAGACAAACAGATTTACCAAATTGGCCTTACTATGATTAATGGGGTGGGAGATATCCTAGCCCGCCATCTTCTGGAAGCGTTGGGAGATGCGGAGGCCGTGTTTACGGAAAAGCGCCAGTCGCTAGAGAAGATACCGGGTATCGGCGATTCGATTATCACCGAGATTAAGCGGGTGGATGTGCTTTTACGGGCAGAGAAAGAATTGGCTTTTGCCCAAAAGAACGGTATCTCTATCTATTTCTTGAAAGATATGAATTATCCGGAACGTCTGCGGGAATGCCCGGACGCTCCGGTTTTATTTTATTTCAAGGGGAACGCAGATTTAAACGCCGCCCATATCATCAGCGTTGTGGGTACTCGTAGGGCCTCCACTTATGGACAGGAAGTGACCGAGCGTTTATTGCGGGATTTGTCCGTGATTTTCCCGGATCTATTGGTCGTTAGCGGACTCGCGTATGGCATCGATATTTGCGCTCATCGGAATGCGTTGAAGAACCAATTGCCCACGGTGGGCGTATTGGCGCATGGTTTGGATCGTATCTATCCTCCCGTGCATCGCTCTACGGCGGTCGAGATGTTGGAGCGGGGAGGTTTATTGACCGACTTTCCTAGCGGTACGAATCCGGATCGGCAGAACTTTATCCGGCGAAACCGGATCGTAGCCGGTCTGGCGGATGCCACGATCGTTATTGAATCGGCGGAGAAAGGAGGCTCTTTGATCACGGCGGATATCGCTTTCTCGTATGGCCGGGATGTCTATGCCTTTCCGGGTCGGGTAACGGATATCAACTCTAAGGGATGTAATGGCTTAATCCGGCAGAATAAAGGAGGCTTGATCACTTGCGCTGACGATTTAATCATGGCGATGCGTTGGGATGTCGCTCAAAAGACAGATGCGTTACCGGTCCAAACCCAATTATTATTTCCTGAGAACGAGGAGAGTGAACGGATCTTGTCGTTCTTGGAAATGCGAAAGGAATCTCATATCAATGAATTGTCCGTAGCCTTGAATCTTCCGGTACATCAATTATCTTCTCTGCTCTTTGAGTTGGAATTGGATGGAAAGATAAAATCGATGCCGGGAAGCATCTATAAACGAATGAAACCCCTATAAATAATTAAAGCCTGTCTCACGACAAGCCCTAACCAAACTTTGTTAACCTTAAATCTAATACTATTATGAAAAAACCACAATGCAAAGATAAGCTTGTAAAGCCCCTTTGTCAAGGGTTTTGAGTATAACTTGTGTTAAACAACATGCCTGCCCGGTATAAAAAATGTTTTTGAATTTGAAACTATACAGAATAGGCACAAAATCTTCTAAAATTAACAGTTTGGATGTTGTTTGTAATCCTTGATCTTCACAGTGCTTGTATATATGGAGGAGGTTTATCCATACTAAAAAATCCTTGTAAGCGAACTTACAAGGATTTCTGGATTTGTGCGGCTGAAGGGACTCGAACCCCCACGCCGTGAAGCATCAGATCCTAAGTCTGACGTGGCTACCAATTACACCACAGCCGCATTGGAATCGTGTGCAAAGGTAATGCTTTTTTATAAACTTGCAAATATTTGCGTTGTTTTTTTAGCGAAACCTTATTTCTTCTCGGTCTCGGACAAGAGGTGGGTGATCGCCGCCTCGATAATCGTATCTTTACCTTTCTCGATATCTTCTTGGGCCATAGAAACCTTATATGTAGGATCGATACCGAATTCCGTATGCTGTTTGTTTACATCCAGCATGGGAGACGCGGAGAAACGGACACCCCAGCCGTTGGGCAACTCGGAGTTAAAGGGGAAGCCACTACCGCCTCCGGTGCGATCTCCCATCGTCGTTACATAAGGCATCATGCGTACTTTCTGCACGAAATCGTTGGCGGCGCTGTAGCAATGACGATTCGTTAAGACCACGACAGGGCGTAACCAGCGGATACGCTCGGAAGGTGAGAGATAAAGGGGATAAGGTTCGGAAAAGTCATCGTGCCCTTTACCCGTCTTATGTTGGATATAGCCGGTCAGTATCTTTTCCTCCAAGAAACGGGAAGCGATGCGATCGGCGTTTGATAACATGCCACCGCCATTATCCCGAATATCGAAGATCAAACCTTTGCAATCCTTGAATTGATAGAATATGTGATCCAAACCGCTTTCGCCGGCCGAACTGGAAAAGCTACCGTAGTAAATATACCCGATCTGCCCGTCACTCAATGTCGTGTATTTAAGTCCTCCGGCGATCGAGTAGTTCCTTCCGAGATAATTCTCTTGTATGTCCGAGTCGAAATTATCCGGATAATCGAGATACCAATCCCAATAGCGGGACATATTGAAGGTGGATATCAAATTGGTATGCCCGTCTTTCAGCTCGTTTAGCATATCGCCTAATACGTCAAATAGGACGTATTGGTTCATCGTATCGCTTATCTGTGTCTTATAACGGTCGTGAACCTCGTTCCAATTAATGTCCTTGTATTCGAAGAAGCAGTAATTCTCATCCAATATTTTCCAAAGCGCCTCAAAGTTCTCCTGTGGGGAGGCCACGTATTCGTCCGATTTCTCACATCCGGTAAACAGGAATCCGAGAGATATACATATATATATAAGGTATCGTTTCATTTGATTTCCTTTTAATAATAAGCGCTTCTGAACCGCTGGGTATTCTTTAGGCGTTTTCCTCCGAAAGAGATAAATTCTTTCACGAGGCCGATCATAAAAGAGTGAGAGATTATATGAGACTGTATCCCATTGACATCCGTACGGTAAGAGCTGTTTAGGTAACCTGCCCGTATCGTAAAATTACAAACCGGGAAATCTACCGTGAAAAAGTTCTTCATGGCGAATTTATTATGGAAGGAATTGAATTGCACCACTCCCGAGGCATTCCCTAGGTTGAAGATCTCGTAATACGATTGCCCGTAATGGGGGGAGAATAAAACACCGGCGAAGGGGATCGTGAACTGGTAGCGTAGCGTCATGGGATATTCCTTGACGCGTAACTTATAGATCGCCATGGCAGAGATGTTCAAATCGATATCCGCTTTCGCTGAGGCCGGGTTATTTCCGTTGCGGGTATTGTATATAAAACCACCCATGCCATGCACGGCACCACCCGCCAGAAGCTTTAGATCCGGCAATAGCGTGGGCAAATGATAATGGTAACCCAACGTATAATCGATAAAGCCCGCGAAATCCGTAGCGGTAGAGGCGGCATTATCCGTGGTAGCCAGATCGACGCTTATGATTTGCTGTCTGGATACCCGATAGTTTGCCAGCCGGACCCTCTTCATCCGTTCATTCATTACCCGTAATCCGGGGCCTGTATATTTCTTATCTTCCATGCTGGGAGATAAATAGGTGTCCATTAGGTTGTAGCTTCCTATACCGACCATGGTCCCGCTGTTGATAGACCAAGGGATCTCGTCTCTATCGGACTGGGCCTTGGCCGGTGACGCGAGAAACAGCAGGAACAAACCAATCAAACAGGTGATAGCTTTCATAGGTTATTCGTCAAACAATTTCATCTGTCCCGTAATTTCATCGATAATATCCGTGGTACTCTGCCCGTCGTCAGTGTCGTTTCCCTCCTCATTGCCTTCGGTATCGTCTGATTCCGATGCGTTTTCGGAAGGGATGAAGCGATTCGGTTCCAGCTCATTGATTGTCTCGACCTCAAATGTGGAGATTCGCTTGCCTTTGGCTTTGAAGCCTTTCACCGCGATAAATTCGTCGGCATCGAGGACGAGAGCCTCCCGGAAGGCGTCATGGCCTCCGAAGATCACCTCGATACGAGGATAGACCTCATCCGTAAGCAACATTAAGCGGTTCTTCGGATTCTCTCCTAGGAAATTCTGCTTCCGGGTGTTTACCTCCAGCAGAAATCGTTTGATATAATAATATTTCTGATCTGCGTCGTATAATACGGCAGTCCATATCTTGCTCGGCTCGTATTTCTCGATGACCATGATATTGGACTCGTAGTGATTGCTAAGGTCGAAATTCGTGGCGTAGAAATCGCCGTTCGGCAGGATCACCAATATCTGGTCGTTGCTGTGGAACTCGCCTAGCTCTTCTCCCCGCCCATCGTAATTTAACCGGAGTACGTCCCAGTCGAACCATACTTCCCGGCCTCCCAAGGTGGAAGAGCCTTTCTGCTTGAGGCTGATCTTGTGCACTTCCGCTTTCGTCAGGATATTACCTTGAGAACCCCGTCCCTTAATGGCTATCTCGCTGAAGTTCTTTTCGAAGACGAGTAGTTTCTGCCGGGGTTTGGGTTTCAGGATTACTTTGACGGTCTCCGCCTCTCCGTTCGGGTTTGCGCTGAAGTAAAGGACACGGGAGTTTTCCGTACCTTTGGTCAGGTCGTATTCCCGATCGCGTGTAGCGCCTGTGACGGCGAAGCGTTTGATGTAATTATATCCGAACTTACCGTCCCGGTATATGACGTTGTAAATCGTCCGGTTGTCGTTACGCTTAAATACGTTGACATATAGAATATCCTTACCGATAAAGATCTTATCCGCTACCTTGACGATCTTATAAGTACCGTTGCGATAGAAGATAATGACATCGTCTATATCCGAGCAGTTACATATGAACTCGTCCTTTTTCAGTCCCATGCCGATGAAACCTTCTTGACGGTTGATATACAATTTCTCGTTCGCCTCTACGACCTTGGTCGCCTCGATCGTGTCGAAATTGCGTATCACGGTATGGCGAGGGTAAGCCTTGCCGTATTTCTCTTTCAGCATGGTAAACCAATCGATGGTATAGTCGACGATATGTTCCAGCTTATCGTTGATCTTGGCGATTTGTTCCAAGGTCTGGGCAATGAACTCGTTACTCTTGTCGGAGTTGAACTTTAAGATACGTCCCATCTTGATCTCCATGAGTTTCAGTATATCGTCCCGGGTAACCTCACGGATAAATCGGGGCTTGAACGGCTCTAAACGAAGGTCGATATGGGATATCGCCTCGTCCATGTTCTTGGCGTTCTCGAATTCCGGGTCTTTATAAATACGTTCCTCGATAAATATCTTTTCAAGGGAGGCGAAGAACAGGGCCTCCTCTTGCTCTTGTTTCTGGATCTTGAGCTCTTCCCGTAAAAGCTCCAGCGTACGATCCGTAGAGTGGCGAAGCACATCGCTGACCGTAAGGAAATGCGGCTTGTCCTCCTTGATCACGCAACAGTTCGGGGAGATACTGATCTCACAATCCGTAAAGGCGTATAAAGCATCGATGGTCTTGTCTGAAGAGACCCCCGGAGCGAGATGCACCAAGATCTCTACATCCTTGGCGGTATTATCGTCTACCTTCTTGATCTTGATCTTTCCTTTATCGTTCGCTTTTAGGATGGACTCGATCACGGTAGAGGTTGTTTTTCCATACGGGATCTCCGAGATCACCAATGTCTTATTATCGAGCTTGCCGATTTTTGCACGGACTTTCACCGATCCACCCCGTTCTCCATCATTATATTTGGCTATGTCGATAGAGCCTCCTGTCTGGAAATCCGGATATAACGCGAATTCCTCTCCCCGTAGATAGGCGATGGAAGCATCTAATAACTCATTGAAATTATGAGGGAGTATCTTGGAAGACAGGCCTACGGCGATACCTTCCACGCCCTGTGCCAGCAATAAAGGGAATTTTACCGGTAAGGTAACCGGTTCCTTATTACGCCCGTCGTAAGAAAGCTGCCAAAGGGTTGTCTTGGGATTGAATACGGTCTCCAAGGCAAACTTGGAAAGGCGAGCCTCTATATAACGAGGAGCGGCGGCTCCGTCTCCCGTCAGGATATTACCCCAGTTTCCTTGGCAATCGATCAATAGATCCTTTTGTCCCAATTGCACCAAGGCATCTCCGATAGAGGCGTCTCCGTGAGGGTGGAACTGCATCGTATGACCTACGATATTCGCAACCTTGTTATACCGCCCGTCATCCAACCTTCTCATGGAGTGCAGGATACGTCGTTGTACGGGTTTCAGTCCATCGTTGATATGCGGAACGGCCCGTTCCAAGATCACATAAGAAGCGTAGTCTAGGAACCAGTTTTGGTACATCCCAGACAAATGATAGGTCGTGACACGTGTATCCCCTTTCCCCGGGACTTTATAGTCGGAATGGGTATTCGCCTCTTCCTCCGTAGTCTCGTTATCTTGGGTATCACTATTTATATCCTCAATTTCCTCGTTTTCCTTATCCTCGATATAATCGTCTTCTTTATCTTCCGGTCTCATAAAATCCAGTTCTTTCTACACAACGCTATTACGCCAAATTGCTAACAGGGTGTAAATATAGCAAATATTCGGCAGTTTTTATAAGAATGAGGCTTTTACGAGAGTGAGTTTGCGTTAAATAAAGAGATTTTATAAAATAAATATTTAGGTGGTAGGGGTTTTTCAGAATCTTTTGTCTTATCAATAACAATTGATATTTACATATAAAAGAATATGATATGAAGAAGCTGATTTTATTTGTGTTATGCGCTTTGAGCGGCTTGATGGTGAGCGCTCAATCACGCTGGGGGATTACTCCGGAGGGTGGATTTGCTGCGGTTAATCGTGTTGGAATGGGCTCTAGCTGGCGTGCGGGGGTTAAGGTAGGCGTTGGTGTATCTTACCAGTTTGAACCGGGATGGATTGGATTGAAATCCGGTTTATATTATGCGAATAGAGGGTATTCGTTGGGAGATTATCCGAGAACGACGGAGTCTGCCACGTATGTCTTGAAAGAGATGATGACCGGTGGTATCACGCAACATTTTTTGCAATTGCCCGTGATGGCTGATTTCTCATGGAAAGTGTCGAAAGAGGTACGTATGCATTTAGCGGTCGGTATGTATGCCGGTGTATCTGTCAAGAATGATACGAATTGGGGATCTTCGTTTACGATGGGGTATTCGAAGGAGCCGCAGGCACTTGGTAAATATGTCAAATCTACTGGCCTAGGGTATAGTTATGGTTATGGCCATTCGGGATATGATGAGGCTGAAAGCGCCGATCATCCATTTCGAGACGTGAATTCTTTTGATTGGGGATTGACAACTTCTTTTGGTATAGAGGTGAATAACTGGGTGATGAATCTGGGGTATGATCTCTCTCTAGGTGATGAGGGCGGTAACTATAAGATCGATGGCGATAATTTCTCTCTGTATGAGGTAAGAAGTGTCGGTGCCAATTACAATACGATGAGTCTGACGGTTGGGTATAAGTTCAAGCTTTAACGGCAAATCACTCATAGGATACGAATCTGACGAATATTCGGTGTCTTTTTTTAATAGATACGCAGCTTTTGAGATTGTTTGATCATCTATAACTTATAGAAACTTAAATAAATAAGATATTATGAGAATCATCAATCCGATAGGTGGGATCATCCTGCTTTTTGTCTTGCTGGGCACTCTGGGGTGTAGCGAGGACTCATTTCAAGATGAGGCTAAGCCGGTGATTTGTCCTAGTGTTGTTTATCCGGAGGGAGCTAAATTGGCACGAGTTTGGTACGGTGCGGGTATTTCCTCTCCTCTGAGTCTAGCGAAGGAATATGTGTACGATGAGTCGGGACGTATCTCCAAGGTATTACATCCATTGAATACGGAGGATGGAGAAGGATACTTGATTGGCTACGTTGAATATGTTTATGACGAGTGGGGTTTTTTGTCTAAAGAAGTTTACTTCAACAGAAACCTAGATCAGACGTATCATAATTTGTCTACGCTTCATTATAAGTATGATGAACAAGGCCGGAAAATAAAGGAGATTACTGAATATCCGGTTATTGGCAAGAGCAAGGTGACAGTCTTTTCTTATAAGAATAATCTTCTGGAACGGAAAGTTGAGTACGACGAACTCGGCCGGAAGCTTACTTATACGGACTATGAGTACGATGAGACAGGGTTGTTGACAAAAGAAACGATTCGTGATCCCGAAACGTCCGAGGTTCTCCGATATAGCGAGTATCGCAATGAGAACGGATTGAACATGGAGATCATGGTTTATACTTCTCTCCCGACAGAGAAGAAACCTATAGAGCTTCGTAGGATCACGAAGTACTATGATCAGAATGGCAATCTGCTTCAATTGGTCTCTGAGGAATTGGCTTCTTTTAGCTCTCAGTCGAGCTTCTCGGAGTCCTATGAGTATATTTGAAGTCTTCGTGATGACTTGAAGTACAGGCTCTCTTGTGTGGTTACACAATAGCTTAAACTTACCATGCATGCACAAATAAGAGGTTTGAAAATTCTTGTAATACTCATGGCTTTATCTTTAATATGATTTGCAAAGAAAATTAGATTTCTATAGGCCCAGATCCTCCCATGATAAATCCCGTGTCATAATCCCCTTCGGGATTGAAATTCTCCGGAACGAATAATTGCTTGAGATATTCCACATGTGTTTCTTCAAACAATTGGGTCCGGATTACATAGTACCATAAAGGTTGCTTTCCTTCTACGATCTCGAATGGATCGGTGGCAGTGATATGAAATTTGTAATGTCCTATTTCTCCGTTGGTCTCGATATGTACTTCACCATTGATACGGGTATGAACTACCTGATACCGAAGTTTCTTCATATCCGAATATTTCCAATCGCCCTTTTCCCCGTTAATTGTCTTTTGGCACATACAAGTGAACGGTATAAAGAATTCGCCGCCTGTTTTCGGGATGATAAATGGATTTTGTTCCGAGATAATCTTATAGTCATAAATAATTTGGGCGGCGTCCTGTCTCAAAGGGACAGCAATTGTCTGATTGAACTGATCTTCATTTATCGTGATCGATAAAGAGCCGGTTTGTACCTCGTCCGTTCGATTCTCTCCGATAGAGACTTTGATGGTTTGTTCTTCGGGATAAAATTGAGTGCGGAAAGAATCATTTAGTGAGGATATCGAGATTGTGGAAGAAGGCACTTTTTCCCAGATATCAGTCTTGATATTATCAATAGCCTTGCGTCTTACAAATTTGAGGGAAATCGTACGTTCTTCACCCGTATTGAGAAACCGGGTAGTATCCATTTCGTAGGATAGATCATATTCTGGATAAGAAACAACATCCGAATCCTCACATGAGATCAAAAATGTGATGAAGCATAAGCCTAAGAATGCCCTTGAAATCTTCTTAGTATCCATGGTTTTCTATATTTGCCATAAATATACGAAAATCTGATGTTATTCGATTATATGTTACTCAGAATTGGCATATTTTCTATTTTTTAGTCGGGATACTAACAAAGTACATCTTGCCGAACACGAAATCAGAAATCATCCCTTTCCCTCAACAGAGTGTATCAGACAAAGGTGATTTTATATTCAACGAGACGACTCTCATCAGTGTAGAAAATGAGAAACAGGCCATGATTGCCCGTGAGTTAACAGGCTTGTTTAATCTTGCAGCCGGATTCACACCGAAAATAGTCATACAAGACAAACAAGCTTCATTTTATGCAAGAGCTTTATAACATCATCCCGAAATCACAGCAAGGAACAGAGAATATGATCTTATACGCCCAAGCCAAAAAGGTCACAATCTCAAGTGGAATTATACCCCGGGAAGTATTGCTTTCGATCTTCCTTTTCATGTAGAACATATTATACGAGAATCCAATATCCAGAATTCCGATGAGGATAAAAAACAAATATTCGAACATTTAGTACCTATTGCAGAAAAGAGTTGGTCGGATACACCCAATATAAGCAATCGCTACCGGCAACATTCGACCGATCAGAGCGGAACTCTTGCTCATATATTGCCGTATCTCCTCTTGCCCTATTAAGAAGTGAGAATAAATAAACAAACAAAATATAAACACCGATATCTTTCTCATATCAAGATCATTTTATTTAGATTATTCGGTTTCGGACAAATACGTAAAGCGTTGTAAAAAACTGCCTTGTTCCCGCACTTGATGCGGGGTAGAACCTCCCTGATTATTGATTTAATCCTCCAGCTTATACAACTCGAATTCATATTTATGCAGATAACTGCAATTCCCATCACAGACTTTTATATGTCGGGGAATCGTATCAGAGACGACCATACATCTGTTTCCGAATAAATGAGAGCACCTAAGCCTGTATGCTTCAACAGCCAAAGATTTCTCATATCTGCACCCTTCTTTATATGCATCCCGACAAATACGATAAAAATGCTCATAATCCAATTGAAGAGAATTCAGCAATTCGTTTTTTAAAGTTTCTTCCCATTTCATAGTTCTTTAAAATAGTTGTTTACAGGATCTTATTTTTAAATTAAACAGCATATAAATGAAAATAGTTTTAATAAAAGATGAAATCCATCTTTCAATTTAACACATATACATACTCATTATAGTGTCACGAAAATAGATGTTAAATATCTTTTTTTACCACGAACCAATTTCTATTTATCACTGTTTTTTTAACGTGAACAAGGTATGGTACCAACACCTAATTTTCACATTATCGATCTTTGTACATTAATACACAAAAAATTTATTCACATGTATTTTATATGGTATATTCTTATCGGAATCTTGTCCGGTTTTGTAGCCGGTAAGATCATGCGTGGAGGAGGATTCGGTATCTTCATCAATTTGCTGGTAGGTATAATCGGCGGCCTGTTGGGCGGCTGGGTCTTCAGTCTGTTAGGCATTGCTACTGCCGGTATCCTGGGCAGTCTGGTCACCTCCGTTATTGGGGCTATCTTGTTATTGTGGATCGTTTCACTGTTCAAAACTCCACATAAAACAGATATATAATCAATTATTTATTCATCTTTTAAAACTGTTGAATTTATGGAAACAAGTTGTTCAAAATTTTGGCTGGGCCTGGGTTTAGGCTCGATCATCGGTGTAGTAGCTTATCGTTTTAGCTGTTCTTCTAAAGGCAAAATGTTAAAAGAAAAAGCATGCCATGCCCTTCATCGGATGGGTGGCAAAGCGGAAGACATGATTGATTCTGCAAAAGATAAAGTAGTGGACGCCGGAACGAAAGTGGCAGACAAAGTTGCCCACGAGACTTTCAACATCGCAGAAAAAGCCGATGACGTAAAAAACAAAGTACACAATTTTGCCGATAACGCAAAAAAATAATTGGATGCACACCATTTAAATGTTTAATTAAAACTTTTGAATTATGTTTTATCATGTAAAAGATTTGCAATACAACACTCGCGTTTCCGCCCCGGATCCACGTTTCGCACGTGTCCTTCTTGAGGCTTTCGGCGGTGCCAACGGAGAGTTAAAATCAGCTTTGCAATATTTCGTACAAGCTTTCAGTTGCCACAATCCCCATCCGGACAAATATGACATGCTGATGGATATCGCAACAGAAGAACTGGGACACCTCGAAATCGTCGGGGCAACCATCCAAATGCTCCTCGGACCCGTAAACGGGAAAATGAAGGACGTGGTGGAAAACATGGAAATCAATACGATGATGAATGGCAAAGCAGCCAAAGAAGATTTCATCCACCAAGCGTTCACTAATCCGCAATTCCTGGTAACCTCTCCCGGAAGTCCTATGCTGACAGACAGTAACGGTAATCCCTGGTGTGCCACCTATGTATCTGCCAATGCGGACTTGACCGTGGATCTTCGCTCAAATATGGCAGGAGAATGCCGGGCAAAAATCGGATATGAAAATCTCATTCCGCTGACAGACGACCCATACGTGAAAGAGACTCTCACATTTCTCATGACACGCGAGGTAACCCATTTTCAACAATTCGAAGCAGCATTGGAGACAATCCAGCCCAACTTTCCTCCCGGAGTGTTTCAAACCTCCCCCAAATATAGCAACCTATATTTCAATCTATCGAAAGGCAAAGACGCCCGCGGATCGTGGAATGAAGGCGAAAGTACACGCTTGAAGGAAGAATGGCAATACATCGACGACTCCCTGCAAGAAGTAAGAAGTACAAACGGACTCGTCGACCGTAAACCGGCAGGTACGCACCGCACAGAGAAAGAGGTACATAAAATGGACAACGAACTCGCCAAAGAGCGCAGTAAAGAAGTCCTTTCATCTTTACCCGGCGGAGTCATGAGCTGGTGCAATTATCAAGATAAAAAAGGTAACAGGTAAACTGTTGCCTCGTATATATTCATTTTAAAATTTACCGTATTATGAACAAGAAGAATGAAAAAAAACAGGTAGAAGCAAAGGGTACGAAAAAAGAAACCCAAGCTAAAGAATGCAAGTGTTCAACTTCTGAAAAGAAATCGGCTAAAAAGTAACCGTGACATCACTTGTAAGTAATTAACCTCTATCCCGGTGAAGATATTTTTCTTCACCGGGATTTTTTATTCCATCCACAGTGTTAAGATATATAGTACATAACGAACGGGGATGCATATCTAAAAATGCATCCCCGCCATGCTAATGAAAGAATCTATTTAACAAGAAATTTCATATCAATCATATATCTATTCTTTCCTGCGTTTTTCGGCTGCCATAAGCACCGGCCAAGCTACACAAGACGGCACCGATCAAGATCGCAAAGAAAGATATGAGAGCCGAACGAGCCGCAGTATCTGCTGCTTTATCGGCCGTTTCCAATGCATTTTGCTTCACTTCCTGCCATTCTTGGATCGCTTTATCTAGATTTTGTTCCAGATTACGGATTTGCTTATCAGCTTCTGCTGTTGCCTTATGCATAATTTCCATATATTGCTTGATCGCCTTGTCCGCTTCTGCTTTCGACATATTAGTGTTATTTGACAATGCTTTGGCAAGGTCATTCCGGTCTATGCTTTTTGCCAGATTATTCGCCTGTTTTTTCAAATGAGCAAGAAAATCTTTAAAAATCTCATCTGCATCTTCCGGAGACGCAACAGCTTTCTTCACCGATTTGCCAAAGTCGGCCTTTACGCCCTCTAACTGCTTCTGCAAATAATCGGGTTGCAACTCTTTTACTTTACTTTTCACAAGAACCGCACGAATATCCTTCGGTAACTCTCCGTCTTTCAAGTCCACTTTAAAATCGATTCCACCAAACAATTCTTTCGCTTGATCCGAAAGTGCGGAAACTCCGCCACCCACAATCGAACCGGTTCCGGAAATAACACCTCCTGCCACCGACGATGCAGCACCTAATGCATTCATCGTAAGTTTTGCAGCCCCGACAGTAAGTAAAACACAGAAAAATGCCCCTACAATAAGTGTCGTGCCCCAAACCAAAAAACCATGTATCAAACCATCCACTCCTGCCAACTTTCCGGCAACAAAACCACCGGCAACCATACTGACAATCAAAGCAAGTGCCGTACCTATACCGACCGTCGTCCCAATACCGGAAACGGGATTATCGGCAAACGGGTCAAACATAAACAGACCGATGCTGGAACCTAATACCGACAGCAAGATAGAGACAGCCAGTACCGTCACAACACCGCCAAAAACACTACCCCAAGAAACTCTTTTTTTCAATTCATTCCAATTATCCAAACGTGTCATAATACATTCATTTTAATCATTAATAATTTATATTCTTACAAAACGGAGAGACCATCCCGGAATAATCCAGAAATGGTCTCTTCTTTTCTGTTATTATTCTACATAAAGAATTACAGCGCGGTTCCACTCCGGTTTATCAAAAGGAGGTTCCTTGTCGCCGACCCATTCCACAATTACCCTGTCACGGCTGATACCATAGTCGCTGATTAAAATGCGAGCTACATTTTGTGCTCTTTCAGCAGAAAGCTTCTCGTTGATCTGACTTGTTCCGGTCTTGCGGTCCGTATAACCTATCACACGCACCTTGAACTGCGGGTTGTCTTTCAGGTATTGCGCAATATTGTAAATGTTAACCCCTTGATAAGGATCAACTTTCGTCTGGTTGATCTTAAAGAGGACCACATTGTTGATCAACGGATTTTCCTCAAACTCAACGACCTTTTCGGTTATCACCTCAGGCTCCGGACAGTCCGGACAATCCACAGGACGTTGTGCCAATTCCTGATTCTGAGCATATAATTCATTAATCCGACTGTTCAACGCATCGATTTCCTGAGGATTTCTCAACTCCGCTTCCGAAAATGTAGCCGTCTTGCCTATATTAAATATCAGGCCAGCCGAAGCGGTTCCCAAAATGTCATAATTACCACTGCTCTTGACTTGATTGAACTCGCTTCTAACAGCCGTTGCGGCAAACTCGATAGAAAGAGTAACACGGTCGGACAGTTTGAAATTATTGATAATACCAGCATTGAGTGTCATGCCATTCATACGGCTATACCCGCTCGCATAAGTCGGTTGGTTCGTATAGTCCCATCCGAAAGCCCATCCGAAGCCGACATAAGGCACAAGGCTATATACGCGGTTAGAACTATATTTCATGAAATAGTCAGTCATGCTCCACATCAGATCTGCTTGCACAGTCGCAAACCTATTACGTGACATGACGGACGCATTATCATTGAACGTATGCAGGTTCGTCAACCCCGCTCCCTTGATACGAGTCCCCAAATAAGGATTGATCCATTTACCAAATTGGATTTCTGGCGCTACGGTAAACCGATTGAAAAAGTCGGCATCACTATTTCTGTCGCCAAAATAAATATTAGCGCCTGCACCTGCTCCAATAAACCAATGATCCCAGAAACCATTATTGATAAATGTTGCCTTACGGGCAGGTTCCGAACTCTGACCTTCTTTCGATTGGGCAAAAGAGGTCTGTATGATGCTACAAAGCACCATAATAAACAAATACTTCTTCATGATTGAAATTTTTTTTGTGATGATAACAGCCAGGATCAGAAACGATACCCCCAGCCGAATGCAATTACGGAAGAATTGTCTTTACCAAAGACATATTTATATTCGACATTAAGAAAATTACGCAAGTTGAGATTATAGGTCAATCCTCCTCCCACGTTAAAACCGAAATTTGTAGAACTGTGCGAATCCAACGTAACCTCTCCTTCTTCTCCTTTTACGGTCCGTTTACCTTGGAAATTATTTTGCAGGTTAAACCCTGCTAAAGGATAAAGTGACAAATGATCTTCACTCAAATCAAACACATAATGCGCGTTGACATCTACATCCAAACCTGTTGTTTTATCTTTCGGGAAAAAAAACATCAAATCCGGTGCCAAACGTACATGATCTGTCAAATTGTACCGACCTTGAACACCTAACATCACACGCTTAAAATCTGTCTGATAACCAAAATTTCCCAACAGCGAGAAATCTCCTTTCTGGGCAAATACACCAATGGATGTTATCAGCAAAAATGCTATAAAAAGAATCTTTTTCATTTGAATAATTTTTAGTTACACACTTCTTTAAACATTTAGAATAATATCAAAATCACATTTCAATATCATTTCTAACATTACTCTCGTAAAACACAAGCATATTCAGCTCATTATTTACAAATAATTATCAACATTTTTATTTCAAATATCTTCCTCCTTTTTTATAAAGTTACTCATAAATAAATCTATTATTGCAATAAAGACTATACTGTTTTTTATAGAATAACAACAATATTTTCTATTTTGTTTTCCTCTGATTAAAGTAAAATCCATACCCTAAGTTTATTCAGATTCATAATTCATTTATCACGAGACAATACAGATTCTTATACAAAACACTTTTCTTGGTTCATGATTTCCCCAGGAAAAGTGTTTGATCATAGTCAGACATATTGATAATCTTTCAGTGCATTTTGTAATTCCCTTCGCGCAAAAAAGATACGGCTCTTTACCGTTCCCAACGGTAGATCCAGTTTTTCTGCTATCTCATGGTATTTATAACCATTCAGATACAATGAAAACGGAATTTTAAATTCACTATTGAGTCCAGCAACCGCTTTTGTGACTTCCTGAATCTGGTAAATCTTATCCGGAGAACCCGAAATAGAATCATTGGTAACGTTCAAATTGTATAAATCCTCATTTTGGTCAACGATACTCTGTATACGAACAACTTTATGGTAGTTATTTATAAAGATATTACGCATTATAGTCATGACCCAACCAGCAAAATTGACATTATCTACGAACTTTTCCTGATTATCCAAAACCTTTAGAGTCGTATCTTGCAACAAGTCCAAGGCATCATCTCGGTTGGCAGTGAGTTTGATGGCAAAGTTCATCATGTGTCCCTGTAAACCGACCAGGCTTTGTTGAAATTGCATCTTATCCATATATTTATTTTTCGTTAAAAGTTTTACCTGCCACAAAACTATAATCCAACCCCTTATCCTCAAGTTCAATTTCGTTCGAAAAGACTCCGGATTCGTTTTTTGCACCTTTGTAAGGTACATATCGGACGATTCCGTACATTTTCCTTACAAAGTTTGAAAGACATACTTCATTTTTTCCATGGCTTATGACCACTGTGGCTTCTATGAACCGGTCCATATCCTCGAAAACCAAATCGTCTGATGAAGACAAAAAAATGTGAAAGGAAATCAGGTAAGACTTTTCTCTTAGAGGTAACAAAAGTTTCATACTGAGGAAACTTTAGTTTCCCTATAGAGAAACAAAAGTTTTCCGCTTATTAAACATTTGTTTTCATATGGAAAAACTTTTGTTTTTTAGGCTGAAAAACTACAAATGACTAGATGTTAATATTTTATCCGTGTTGAAAGGAGATCGGATAATACTATATGGTGAGTGTGGAGGAGCGTTGTGTTAGGTGATGGAAAAGTGGTAAATAGCGGTAAATAGTGGTAGATAGAGCTAGATAATTGTAGATGTTTTTTATCTACCACCATTAGTTAATCATCCTAAGACCAGATGAATGCAGGGATAGTTGTAGATGTTGTAGCAAATAGGCTTATAAACTATATGAGAGAATTGAAAGTCAAAGCGATGAGCGAATAACTTTCAATTCTCCATGTTTCAATTAAATGGTATAATATTGTTCCCATCCTTTGCGAGGCGGTACTCCACATAGCATCTTATTCGCCTCAGGATCGTTCGTGATCTGTTTCGTGTCACGATCGAAGACGAGCTTGCGGTTCAAGCGCTGGCTTAATACGCCGAGACAGAATACCTGACTTAATGGGCCGGCGATAGAGAACGGTGAGCGGGTTTTCTCCTTACCCATACAACTTAGCAGGAAGTTCGCGAAATGGTTAGACGGGCTTTTCGGCACTTCCGGTAAGCGGGATTCCATCTCTTTCGCTTTCTCATCCGGGATGATAGATAAGGTACTTCCATGAGAACCACCCTTGAAGGTTAATTCTTTCGAGTAGATTTCCTTGCCCGGGTTCAACTTCGCCGGTTGTATCTTGCCGCCGGCTACGGTCGGGATATTCGGGTCGAGTTCGGAAACACCGTAACCTTCCGGGACGGCGGGGATATTGTCCAGTCCATCGTACCAAGTGATATCCACGGCCGGCATATTCCCTCTTTCCGGGAATTTAAACAAAAGGGTGGATGACATCGGGAAGAAGAACGGGTTATGGTCTTTCAAATAAAGCGGATTTATTTCTGTAGGCAATCCTAAATCTAGGAATTCATGTGCCGTATCCAAAATATGCGCTCCCCAGTCTCCTAAGACACCCATTCCGAAGTCGTACCAACAACGCCATTGTCCCAAATGGTAGTCATGGTTGTAATCATGATATTGAGCTACGCCGATCCATGTGTCCCAATCCATCGTCTCGGGAACCGGTTCTCCCATAGGCATATGCCTAATATTCGGGTTCCATCCGTGCCAGCGACGCGGATTATTCATATGGGCGGTAATGGCGGTAACATCCTTGATAATACCGGCCTCTTTCCATGCCTTGAATTGGAAATAATTCGCCTCGGAATGTCCTTGGTTACCCATTTGGGTGACAACGCCGTATTTCTTGGCCCCACGCATCATGATCTCTATCTCTTGGAATGTGCGGGCCATCGGTTTCTCTACATATACATGTTTGCCGTGCGCCATCGCCTCGATCGTGATCGGGAAGTGGGAATGATCCGGCACGCCTACGCTTACGGCATCGATCTTGTCCGCCATCCGGTCGAACATCGTGCGGAAGTCTTGAAAACGGGCCGCTTTCGGGAACATGTTGATAATCTCTTGCGTGTGAGGGGCTCCCATGTCTACGTCGCAGAGAGCTACCACGTTACACAGACCTGTGTTATACAATTCCTTGGCGATCTCGCCCCCTCGTTGTCCGATGCCGATGAACGCGATGTTTACCCGGTCATTAGCGCTGATTAACGGGGAAGTAGGTAGAACACGTCCGTGGGCGGGTGTCCAGAACGACGGGATGGCCGATACTGCCGATAAGGCTAGCGCTCGCTTAAGGAACGAGCGGCGTGAGATTTCTTCTGATTTCATGGTATTATCTTGTTTAAATTATACTGTTTGCGCAAACACTAATGATTTACGTCGTAAATATACAAAACTTTCTATAGTTACGGAAAAAATCATTTACTTTGTAACCTCATAAAGGAGACCATGTGCTAATGTGCCACTCAGGCGGGTCTCCGATGGACTTATCATTGGCACATTGGCATATTAACAAAATTGGCAAATTATTAGATTATGGCACAAGAAGATGTATTTAAGAAATTAGTTTCACACTGTAAGGAGTATGGTTTCGTATTTCCCTCCTCAGAGATTTATGACGGTTTGGGAGCGGTATACGATTATGGCCAGTATGGTGTTGAGTTAAAGAACAATATAAAGAAATATTGGTGGGATAGCATGACTTTGCTGCATGAGAATGTGGTGGGTATTGATTCCGCTATTTTTATGCACCCTACTATCTGGAAAGCTTCCGGCCATGTTGACGCTTTTAATGATCCGTTGATCGATAACAAGGACTCGAAGAAACGTTACCGTGCGGACGTTTTGATCGAAGACCATTTGGGCAAGATCGAGGAGAAAATGAATAAGGAAGTGGCGAAAGCCGCAAAGAAATTCGGTGACGCTTTCGATGAGGCTAAATTCCGTGAGACGAATCCTCGTGTATTGGAGCATCAAGCGAAATGGAATGAGATCCATGAGCGTTATAGCAAGGCGATGAACGAGTCTAACTTCGAGGATCTTCGCCAATTGATCTTGGATTGCGAGATCGTTTGCCCGATTTCCGGAACTCGTAACTGGACGGAGGTTCGCCAGTTTAACTTGATGTTCTCTACGGATATGGGTTCTACCGCTGATGGAGCGATGAAGGTTTATCTTCGTCCGGAGACGGCCCAAGGTATTTTCGTGAACTTCTTGAATGTGCAGAAGACTGGCCGTATGAAGATCCCGTTCGGTATCGCCCAGATCGGTAAGGCGTTCCGTAATGAGATCGTGGCTCGTCAGTTTATCTTCCGTATGCGTGAGTTCGAGCAAATGGAGATGCAATTCTTCGTTCGTCCGGGTGAGGAGATCGAGTGGTTTAAGAAATGGAAGTCTACTCGTTTGAAATGGCATCAAGCCCTAGGTTTGGGCGATGAGAAGTATCGCTATCACGATCATGAGAAATTGGCTCACTACGCTAACGCAGCTACGGATATCGAGTTTGAAATGCCGTTCGGATTTAAGGAAGTGGAGGGTATACATAGCCGTACGAACTTCGACTTGAGTCAGCATGAGAAGTTTTCCGGTAAAAAGATCCAATATTTCGATCCGGAGTTGAACCAGAGTTACACTCCGTATGTAATCGAGACCTCGATCGGTGTAGACCGTGTGTTCTTGAGCATCATGGCGGGTTCTTACTGCGAGGAGACGTTGGCGAATGGCGAGAGCCGTGTGGTATTGAAGTTGCCCGTAGCCTTGGCTCCGATCAAATTGGCCGTATTGCCATTGGTGAAGAAAGATGGCCTGCCCGAGAAAGCTGAGGAGATTATAAATATGTTGCGTTTCGACTTCCGTTGCCAATACGACGAGAAGGATTCTATTGGTAAGCGTTATCGCCGTCAGGATGCGATCGGTACCCCGTATTGTATTACGGTAGACCATGACACCTTGAAGGATAACTGCGTAACGATCCGTTTCCGTGACACGATGGAGCAAGAGCGCATAAGCATCGATAAGCTTCACGATATTATCACGGAGAAGGTGAGCATGAAGAATTTATTGAAAAAGGTAATAGAGTAAACGAATGAAGAAGTACTGGCATATTGCGTTGATGTTGTTTTGCGTGCTCATGATCACCTCTTGTGGGGATGATGATGAGGCACTAGAGGTGGATGAGGTTTGGAAGGTCCAGAATGAGGAGGCTTTTCAAGCCCAGATGCTGGTTCCGGGTTTCGAGCAATTGAGTTCTCAAAGTAATGCCGGGTTTATCCTTTACAAGGTCTTGAAGACTGGGGAGAGTAAGGAGCCGATTTATTATACGAGCAAGGTGGAATGTTATTATAAAGGCTCTTTTATAAATGGTGAAGTTTTTGATGATCGTTCTTTCGAGGCTGGAGAGCCTGCGGTGATGGAAGTGTACAAGATGACTGATGGCTTTGCCACGGCTTTACAGAATATGCATCCCGGTGATAAATGGGAGATTTGGGTTCCCTCGCAACTTGGATATGGAGAAGCGGGATATAAGAATCCTAATACCGGGGCTGTTGTTGTAAAACCTTGCACTACGATGATTTTTGAAATGGAAGTCGTAGGTATTGTTGAGGAATAGAAATCCTATCTTATGGTATAATTACGGCCGCCTCTTTTTAGGGGTGGCCGTTTTTTTATAGTTATATGTAAATCTAGGGAAACAAATCCCTATAAACAATTAAAGCCTGTCTCACGACAAGCCCTAACCAAACTTTGTTAACCTTAAATCTAATACTATTATGAAAAAACCACGATGCAAAGATACGTTCGTCAAGACCATTTGTCAAGTCTTTTGCAACTAATATATGTTAAGTAACATATCGATGCTTGCCAAAAAGTGTTACACAACATAAAACTCTATATATTACAATCAAAATCTTCTAATTTTAACGATGATTAGGTCCCTTTTATAGGACTGCTAAAGGGAAAGACGTTCTTTGAGTAGCTTATAGCCAGCGCTACTGGCACGAAGATAGGTTCCATCCTTTAATCGTACTTGATAGGTTTCTTTTCCGAATAGTTCTACTCGCAATATCTGTTCCGTATTAACGATATAAGAGCGATGTATACGAACGAACTCCGGAGAAGGAAGGCTTCGCTCGAAATACTTCATGGTTTGCTCCTTTACGTGCTGACCGGAAGTGGTGAATAAGGTCACATAGTCGCCACATGCTTGCAAATAGAATATCTCTTTTATCGGGATGATATGAATACGTGTCCCGTCTTTTACGGATATACGATCTAGAATCTCCTCCGGAACGGTAGTCGGGGGAGGTACCGTCTTTTCCTCCATTTGTCTCCCGATAGGTTCCGCCTCACTCTTTCTTTCCCGGCTGGCATACCATTGGGATAGAATGATCCATGCCATTAGGCCGAACAGGAATCGAAAAGGAATCGTGATCGAGAATTCCTCCCAATCTTCCAATCCGAATATTTGTAGCAAGATCGAGCATCCGGCTATGCAAGCGATTTGTACGAGTACGGCGAAAGCCACTCGTGCTTGCATGATATGTAACGTACATTGTACATACCAAAGATAATATCCCGCTACGGCGAACAATGCGATGGAAAGTAAGCTATCGACCAAAGTGATGCTCAACGGAAGATCGCCATAAAGAGTTAATAATGCGCATTGGATCGCTATGGCTAAAAGTAATAATAGGCTTCCCTGCCCTTTATGTAATATGGATGTTGTAATAGGATGTTCTTGCATGATGAGTTTAGTCTCTTAGTTCAAGGCCGCTGAACGACAAGTCTCCACATATATACAACGTGTGCGTCATGTCGGTTGTTTCTGTCAGGTCCCTCATATCTTGGCATCCAGCCAAGAAGGAATCAACCTTTAGACGAACCAGCCATCCTTTAGGGACATATATTACTACGCCGCTGAAGGAGCTATCTATGTTTATGATGGTTTCATCAGCCTCTAATGTTGTTTTTTTAAGATCGAGGATCACGTTGCCGAAAGATACGTCTATGTCCGCCCCCTTGAATACGGGGTCCAGTACGATGTGCCTTACCGAGTTGAAAGTGGTGTCAACCGATACGAAACCGTTATCTGTCTCGTAGTTGATCTCATCGTTAGGCTTTCGGTGCCCGAAAGGGGGATGGTTAAAAGGACGTTTATGCTTTTTCGTGCGGATAGAATCTTTCCGCTTCAGCATGATGACCAATCCTAACAGGATTAATCCTAACGGCCAATATACACGTAAGAAATCGTTCGTGATCCAATTTAACTGCGGGAAAAGGAAATAGACTCCCACGCCCACGAGGAGCATACCTCCTACCGGATTACGGTGGAAAATCGTAAAGATGCCCGACACGACAAGCAGCATCGGCCAAGATACAAGCAAGTCAAATAAGGATGGATCTATCATTCCTAGATTCCGCAGTAAAAATAATATACCGACAATGATAAATAAGGTAGCGATCAGATACCCGTTTGTCCTCTTCTCTTTAAAATCGATGTCATAATCTTTCATATCCATAAGTTCCATTTTTTGTTTTTTATCAAATGTACGGGTTCGTCATTCTATACACAAGTAAATACCGCTGATTTCTATACGAGTATCGGTAAATAACCGAATAATCCCGATTAAAAAAGCCTTTAGTTTGTAAGAAACGTGAATTTGACACCAAAACTTGATAAAAAAACTAGTTTGATAAGATTAGTTGATAATTAAGGAATATCTTTGTCTTTACAACTGCAATAGAGGAATGTAGGGAATGATACGAAATATTATAAATTTAAAGGCAATAATACTTTATTTTGGATTGATTTTATGCTTGATAGCCGGTATGCCGACTCCGGCTTATGGGAGTTTTTCATATCCGGTCAAGGATGAATCGTATGTATTGGTAATAAATTCATATGTGGATGGCGAACGCTGGTCTGGTAATTTATTAAACATGATCTCGAAGTTCGCTACCCCGGAGGAGTACACCCTCCGGATAGATCATATGAGCGTGATGTTGGTTGATACGCCAGAGAAATTAAAAGAGAAGCAAGAGGCCTTCTTTGAAGTTAATAAGAAGAAGCCGGATGGAATTATCTACTTAGGCGTAAATGGATGGGCTTTTATGCGGGATAAGATCCGGGAGAAATGGGGGGATATTCCCACTCTGGTCTGTTCGGAAACGGGTGAAATGGCAGAAGATGAATGTTATTTTAATCAGCGGCATTCCTCTGATAGGGTGATCCCTTTACAAGAGGCGGTTAAGGGGTATAACGCTACGGGCTTGGTTATCCCTTATTATGTTAAAGGTTCGATCGACTTGGTGAAGGAATTAATCCCGGGTTTGAAACGTCTGATTTTCATATCCGACAGACGTTATGTCTCCACATGGCTTCGGGATGAGATGGAGAAACATATGGAAACTTCTTTCCCTGAGGGGAAAGTGGATTTTTATACGGAGGGTTCTTGCTCCATGGATAGTTTAATGGCGGTTCTGTCGGAGAAAGACCCACATCGAGCGACGGCCGTGATGTATTACTCGTGGATTACCGAGAAGCCTTTCTTGAATCACTCGTTATTATATAGTACTTTGTATCAAGGTATAAACGGCATTTCTAGGCATCCTGTTTTTTCTTTATATGATATGGGCGTGGAAGAAGGATATACGATTGGTGGATATTATAATAGTGCTAAAACGATTGAGACTGCTCTAATCCCCTTGCTACAACAAGTTTATAACGGTGAAGATATGGGCAAGATCCCGGTTTCGACGGTAAATGATCCTCATAAATACTTGAATTATGCTTCGTTGATAAGTGCGATATCTAATGAAGATAATTTCCCGCGTGATGCGATCTATTTGAATGCGCCTCCCTCTTTCTTGGAAAAATATTGGATGCAGCTGTTAGGCTTTCTGATATTCTTTCTGGTAGTAGTGTTTTTAGCGGGGCATTATGTGTATCGTTCTAAACAAAAGATGAAGGAAGTAGAGTTGAGGTTGTTGTCCCGTTACCGTGATTTATTTAATAATATGCCGTTACCTTATATACGGCAGCGGCTGATTCGGGAAGGTACGCAAATCGATGTGCAGGTTTTAGATGTGAACCATGCTTTCGAGGAGAAAATCGCTCCTAAAGATTTTGTGGTAAATAAGCGTGGAAAAGAGATCGCAAATTTGATTGGCGGGAGTTATCCTTTGCTCCTATCGGCAGTGCCTACGGTTTTAGAGAGTGGAAAATCCTTCACTTATGAGTATTATTTTGAGCCGACAGGGCTTTACTATACGATTATCATCATGCCTACCTCGGAAGAGAATGTGGTTGACGCGTTTTTTATTGATATTACGGATATCCATAAATTCCAGACGCATTTGAAAGCCATGAATCATAAGCTGGCCATGGCGCTAGAGGCGGCAGATCTTTTGCCGTGGCGATATAATCTGGCTGAAGGGAAGATTATCTATGAGTCGAAAGTACATCCGGAAGATAATATAGAGACTGCCGAGATACATACCCATGAGGTTTCGTTGGAGGAATATTTCAGCAAGATACACCCGTCTTTCAGGGCTTGCGTGGAAAAGGCTTTCGATGATTTGTGTAATGGGAAAATAAAGAAAGTACGAAAAGAATATTGTCTGGAGCGGTTGATTCCGGGAGAAGATCGCCATGAGTGGGAGGAGATACAGGTAATGGCCGAATATGATGCTTCCGGTAAACCGAAAGCGTTGATCGGGTCTACGATATCTATTACCGAGCGTAAGCAATTGGAACATGACCTTCGAATGGCTAGGGATAAGGCGGAGGAGTCGAATAAATTGAAATCAGCGTTTTTAGCAAATATGAGCCATGAGATACGTACACCGTTAAATGCGATCGTAGGTTTCTCTAATATCCTTGCCTCGACCGATGACCTTGAGGATAAGAAGGAATTCGCTGATATTATCGAGAATAATAATTCCCTATTGTTGCAGTTGATAAACGATATCTTGGATTTATCAAAGATCGAGGCGGGTACCTTGGAGTTTACTTATGACTATGTGGATATTAACGCTGTATTGAGGGATTTGGAGCAATCGGCTCATTTGAAGAATAAGAATCCGGATGTACAGATCTCATTTAAGGATTATCTGGAGCCTTGCGTGATTTATACGGATCGAAATCGTCTGTCTCAACTGATGATCAATCTGTTGAACAATGCCATGAAATTTACGCAGGCAGGATCGATTTTATTTGGCTATAAGTTGAAGGATGATAATACGTTGTGGTTCTATGTAGAGGATACGGGCTGCGGAATCCCGGAGAATAAACGGAAAGATATTTTCGGACGTTTTGTGAAACTGAATACTTTCGCTCAAGGAACAGGATTGGGTTTAAGCATCTGTGAGATGATTGTTACCCAGATGAAAGGAATGATAGGGGTTGATTCCGTGGAAGGGAAAGGCTCTAGGTTCTGGTTTACATTGCCTTTTCAGCCGAAGAAAGAATTATTGCCTAGTGAAGAGCCGAAGCCTGTTACTTTGGACAAGATCGCCCGTAATGAGCTTACGATCTTGATCGCTGAGGATAATTCCAGTAATTACCGCCTGTTTGAGTCTATATTGAAACCTGAATATAAATTAATTCATGCATGGAATGGAAAGGAGGCTGTGGAGCTATTTCACCGGCACAAACCGCAATTGATCTTGATGGATATAAAGATGCCGGTCATGGATGGATATGAGGCTACCGCAGAGATTCGTAAGGTTTCTTCCAACGTACCTATAATTGCGGTGACGGCTTACGCTTTCGCCCAAGATGAGCAGCGGATTATTAAAAGTGGATTTGATGCCTATACGGCGAAACCGATTAATGGGAAGGTCTTAAAGGACAAGATATCGACTTTATTGACGCATCGGATTATTCTGATGTAATCGAAGGGCTTTGCGGGAAGCAGACCTCATAAAACAATTAAAGCCTGTCTCACGACAAGCCCTAACCAAACTTTGTTAACCTTAAATCTAATACTATTATGAAAAAACCACGATGCAAATATACGGAGTTACCGCTATTTGTCAATAGATTAAGTGCTAAATTGTGTTTTGTAACATGTAATAAAATCTAATAGGAACTTATGCCTCATTGAAATCTTTCGATAGAGTCGCATATATTCTTTATACCTCCCTCTTTTTGGATCATCTCGCCTATATGAGCGGCATTTTTCTTATAAAGCGGATTGGTGACCAGATCACAAACCTTGCGTTCGATCTCCTGCTCGCTCGCTTTCGCTATCTTAACTCCTTCCGGCCCTAACCCTAATTGGTGGATTCGATAGGACCAATAGGGTTGATCGATAATCAACGGAGTGATTAATTGGGGCTTTCCCGCCCTTCCTACGCTATGGGTCGTGCCGCAACCTCCATGATGGATAACGCCGTCGCAGTGCGGGAATATCAAATTATGCGGAACCGGCTGCTTCATTAAGAATAAATGTTTATCCGCTTGTAAGGTGATTCCTGTCTTTGCCCAACCGGAACCGATGATGAGCCGATAATCATGTTTCTTGCAAATATCGACCAAGGCTTTGCTGAAACGGTTACCATCCTTGGAACTACAACTCCCGAGGGTAAAAAAGATAATAGGGCTTTGAGCGCTGTCGACGAATGATATCATTTCCTCGTAAGCCTTCTCATCATATTGAAAAGTGTCATTGAAGCAATAGCCTCCGATCGACCATTCGAACGTCCAGTCCGGATCTACGTTTCCTAGGTGCTGGCTGAAAAGCAAGTAATTATATGAACGCTCTCCCGCGTGATAGCCAAAATTGCGAATCGGCGCGAGTCCGTATTTAGCCCGGTTCTTATTGATCGTGTCTTTGACCATGAAATTGGTCATCCGGTTCATCAACTTCCATAGGATAGCGGGAGTGATGATCGGGTTGGGTTTGGGAAATGGCAATACGGCCGGGGGAATCTTCTTACCCGGCAAGAACGGGGCGTAGGCGGTACGTATCAAGGGTTTCTTGCAATACTCGGCGATACTTGCGACAGCAAATTCCGAGTTGGTCGATACTAAAATATCATGCTCTTTTAGTAGGGGAATCAATTGATCGAACTGTTTATCGATCACGTTCCGCATCCATTTAAGGAATGGCCGGAATTTATGTGAGTTTTGCGCTGCGCTATCGATCATACCGCCGATATCGTCAAACTGTTGCAATACGTATTTAAATCCGTAGGGTTTAACGGTCTCCTCGAATATTTGAGGGAGATTGATGGTCACCTCATGACCGCGTCTTTCCAATTCGGCCGCTATGGCCAAATAAGGAAGGACGTCGCCTTGTGAGCCTCTGGTTACTAATAGTATTTTCATGCTACGTTTATTTATGGGCTATGAGGGTCTTGTTTACCGGATATTCAGTTGACGCAAACGCTCGATGTCCAGATGGTATTTGGCTTCCATCGTTTGTAGTTTCTGCTCATTGATGGCTAAGGGATGATTCAATCGTTTCGTTTCCCGGTATCCTTTATATACGGAGCGAATCATCTTACGTGGATTGAAAATGACGGATGAGGTGATCCAGCAGCCGTGCGTACACCAACAGTTGGCTTTATACCCATGTCCGATAGCGGCTATTTCCTGTTTCATCGCTTCGCTATTCATCACTTTACTTATATCGCAACCATACTCTTTTATATTTCCGAGCGGTTCCCGTAACTCACAGGCACGAAAACGTCCGTCGTAGTCGATTACCAAGGTAGTCTCTCCGGCCGTACAATCCATCCCCCAAGGGGTCGGGTGATCTATGTTGCTGGCACGTATATTATATAAGGTACGTATAAGGCCGAGATAGAAGAAGCGTGTGATCGGTTTCCTTAAGCCGGTGGTATCCGCTACCATCCGATCCGCATAAGCTGAATAGATAGGGGATATGTCATCTTGTATTTTGCGTAGCGTTGACTCGGTTAGGATTTTCACGCCATCGTCACGGGTCATGCCTCTGGCGGCCTCAATCGTATGTGTGGAGGTACGGAAACGTCCGTATACCCAAGTCATGAAGTCTTCTACCTGGTCTATATTGTATTTCGTGATAACGGTTGCTATATTTTTCAAGACCTTGCCGTCGTCTCCGAAATTCTCCTGTATCTTACGCAGGGTTTCCAGTGCCTTATAGAAGTTTCCCGGTACGCCTCTCTGTGTATCGTGGGTCGTACCGAAACCATCCAAGGAAAGGCTTACGTTAATATTACAATCCGGGCAGTTCTGGCGGAACCGTTTTACCCATTCGACGATCCGGTCTGGTTTTAAGCCGTTCGTAGGGATGTTCACATCTTTGATATGGTTGTTTTTGTAGAATAACTCCAATATTTCCGGTAGATCCTCACGCAGGGTAGGCTCACCCCCGGATATCCATAATCGGTTGAATTGCCCGGTGGTTTCTGATATTTTCTTGATTTCATCGAAAGTGAGGTCGGGTTGCTTCTTATCCATTTCTTGGGCATAGAAGCACATCGCGCATTTGGCGTTGCATCGGCCTGTTACGAAAAGGAAGATCGACTCGAGTTTTCTTTCCGTGCTCATTGCCCTGAAAGAACTGGTGGTTCGTTTTTTGTCCATTTTATTTTTGTTTTACCATTTGTCTTATCTGGCGCATGATTTTTTCCTTGTGTTTGATCAACACCCGGAGAAAATAACATAAGAAGCCAAATAAAATACTTATTAGCATATACTATATGATCTTTAAAGGCAAAGATCGACGATAAAATGACGCTAAACAATCTCTATTTGCAGTATTTTGTGGTCCATGTTTAAAAGGTAGGTCTATAAACAATTAAAGCCTGTCTCACGACAAGCCCTAACCAAACTTTGTTAACCTTAAATCTAATACTATTATGAAAAAACCACGATGCAAATATACGGACTTTTCAATTCCTGTCAAGATCTGTAGTGCTAAATTATGTTTTTCAACATATAACAAAAATAAAAAGGCGCCTTTCTTTTAGAGAAAGACGCCTTTTCCATGATATACTAATCAAATATTAGTCTTGTAGCTTAGCGCAAATGAACTCACGGTTCAAACGAGCGATGTTACTAACGGAGATGTTCTTCGGACACTCCATCTCGCAAGCGCGTGTGTTCGTACAGTTACCGAAGCCAAGTTCATCCATTTTAGCGACCATTGCTTTCGCACGGCGGGCAGCCTCTACCTTACCTTGAGGTAATAAAGCCAACTGGCTAACCTTAGCGGATACGAACAACATAGCTGAACCGTTCTTACAAGCGGCGGCACAAGCGCCACAACCGATACAAGCAGCGGCATCCATTGCCATCTCTGCGTCTGGCTTAGGAATAGGAATTGCGTTTGCGTCGGGTACACCACCGGTATTTACGGATGTGAAACCACCAGCCTGAATGATTTTATCGTAAGCGTAACGGTCTACCATCAAGTCGCGGATTACCGGGAAACCGGCGGAACGCCACGGTTCGATCGTGATAGTCTCACCATCGTTGAAACGGCGCATATATAATTGGCAAGTCGTAGCTCCGGTTGCCGGTCCATGCGGATGTCCGTTTACATACAATGAACACATACCGCAGATACCTTCACGACAGTCATGGTCAAAAACAACAGGTTCTTTACCTTCGCTGATTAATTGCTCGTTCAGGATATCCAACATTTCCAAGAAAGAAGTGCCTTGGTTGATGTTTTTAAGTTGGTAAGTTTCGAATTGTCCTTTTACATTCGGACCTTTCTGACGCCAAACTTTGAGTGTGATATTTATATCTTTATCCATGATTCTAATTTTTGCAATGATTGATTACTTCTTATAGTTACGTGTCTGAGGAACTACGAATTCATAGTTCAAATCTTCCTTCAGCATAACAGGGTCTTTATCCTCACCCTGATATTCCCAGCAAGAGACATACATGAATTTGTCATCGTGACGTAATGCCTCGCCTTCCTCAGTCTGGTGCTCCTCACGGAAGTGACCACCACAAGATTCAGCACGGTCTAAAGCGTCATGTGCCATCAAGGTACCGATCTCGATAAAGTCTGCCAAACGTAACGCTTTCTCCAACTCTACGTTCAAGTCATCTGCGTTACCCGGAATGAATACGTTGCTCCAGAATTCCTTCTTCAAGTCTTTCAACATCTGGATAGCCTCTTTCAAGCTCTCTGCGTTACGAGCCATACCGATGTGTTCCCACATGATGTGTCCCAAACGTTTGTGGATAGAATCAACAGACTCTTTACCCTTGATGCTCATCAATTTATTGATACGGGCTTGGATATTCTTCTCTGCCTCGTTGAACTCAGGCAGATCGGTGCTGAAACGCGGAACCTGAATCTGGTCTGACAAGTAGTTCTGGATTGTATAAGGTAATACGAAGTAACCATCGGCCAAACCTTGCATCAATGCGGAAGCACCCAAACGGTTTGCGCCGTGATCAGAGAAGTTTGCCTCACCAATAGCGAACAGACCCGGGATAGAAGTCATCAATTCATAATCAACCCACAGACCACCCATTGAATAGTGCAATGCCGGGTAGATCATCATCGGAGTCTCGTATGGATCGTCGTTGGTGATTTCTTCGTACATATCGAACAAGTTACCATATTTCTGTTTTACAACCTCTTTACCCAGACGGTTGATAGCGTCGGAGAAGTCCAAGAATACAGCCAAACCTGTGTTATTAACACCGAAGCCAGCGTCGCAACGCTCTTTAGCGGCACGAGAAGCCACGTCGCGAGGAACCAAGTTTCCGAATGCCGGATAACGACGTTCCAAATAATAATCGCGATCTGCCTCAGGAATATCTTTACCTTTCTTTGTTCCTGCCTGTAAAGCCTTAGCGTCTTCCAGTTTCTTCGGAACCCAGATACGACCATCATTACGCAAAGACTCGGACATCAAAGTCAATTTGGACTGATAATCACCGTGTACCGGAACGCAAGTCGGGTGGATCTGAACCATACAAGGATTAGCGAAGTAAGCGCCTTTCTTGTAGCATTGCCATGCGGCGGAACCGTTAGATGCCATAGCGTTGGTTGACAAGAAGAACGTATTAACGTAACCACCCGTAGCTACAACTACAGCGTGAGCGGCGTAACGCTCGATCTTACCTGTAATCAAGTTGCGGGCGATGATACCACGAGCACGACCGTCTACCTTAACTACATCCAACATCTCATGACGAGTGTACATCTTAACCTTACCCAAACCGATCTGACGGCTCAACGCTGAATAAGCGCCTAACAAAAGCTGCTGACCCGTCTGACCACGGGCGTAGAACGTACGCGATACCTGAGCGCCACCGAATGAACGGTTATCCAACAAACCACCATATTCGCGAGCGAAAGGAACGCCTTGAGCCACGCACTGGTCGATGATTGAGTTAGAAACCTCAGCCAAACGATAAACGTTAGCCTCACGAGCACGGTAGTCACCACCTTTGATCGTATCGTAGAACAAACGGTAAACAGAGTCACCATCATTCTGGTAGTTCTTAGCGGCGTTGATACCACCTTGAGCGGCGATAGAGTGCGCACGGCGGGGAGAATCTTGGATACAGAAGTTCAATACGTTGAATCCCATCTCTGCCAAAGATGCGGCAGCGGAAGCACCGGCCAAACCTGTACCGACTACGATAACATCCAAACGACGCTTGTTAGCGGGGTTCACCAATTTCTGGTGATTTTTATAATTAGTCCACTTCTCAGCCAACGGGCCTTGAGGTATTTTAGAATTTATTTCAGACATAATGATTTAATTTCAAAAGTTCTTAATTATAAAACCTGTAGCTTGCAATTAAGCACCTACTCCGTTTAGGAAGAAGATGATAGTAATGATCGCGAAAAGTCCGCAAATAACCGTAGCTACGATCTTAGAGATACATTCCCAACGGTTCATCCAGATCGTGTTATTCCAACCGATTGTTTGGATAGCGCTCCAGAAACCGTGAGTCAAGTGGAACCACAAAGCCACGTACCAGATCAAATAAAGAACGGTGATCACGGCATTACCTTGGAAGTAATAGTTGATAAAAGCGGCTCCATCTTGCGGAGATACCATAGCTGTTCCCAGCGCTACCTCATGATGACCTATCAGCTCGGCGAACATCATCTTATACCAGAACTGGCTGAAGTGCAACAGCATGAACAAGATAACGATCAAACCCAAAACGAACATGTTCTGAGATGCCCATTCCACGCCTTTCGGACGAGCGTTGATAGCGTAACGGTCGTTACCACGTGCCTTACGGTTTTGCAAGGTAAGAATGATAGCGTACACGAAGTGGATCACAACGCCTGCGGCCAATACGAGAGTAGCTGCCACAGCGTACCAATTAGAGCCCAACAGCGAACAAACCATGTTATAAGCCTCTCCGGAGAAAACGGCCGCCACGTTCATCGACAGGTGGAACAATAAGAACAGAACAAGAAAGAGGCCTGATATACTCATTATCAGCTTCTTCCCGATAGAAGAATTAAGTAACCACATAAGATAATAATTTAAGTTATTTAATTGTATTTAGAAATTTCTACTTAAACTATGTAATTATCACGCAAAGGTATGCTAAATCCATATATCGCGCAAACGATTAAAGAAATATTTCTGCATTAATGGGAGAGGTCAGGGCATGTGCCCCGACACATGAAATAATGCGGAAGGAAAAGGCTTTCCTTATGAATAATTTATATACATTTGCCTATATGCGTAAGGATTTGAATGGGGCACGGCATTTTTCTATAGGGATCAAGTTTACGATCTTATTGTTTACGATCGCGATCTTGGTTCTTGTGCTTTTTTCGTATAGGAGCGACAAGCATGGCAACCTGTTCTGGCAGGTAGAGAAATTGATTCCGCATCATCCGGACAGCGCTTTGGTGTTATTAGAGAAAGTGACGGATATCAATGGATTATCGCTTCGAGAGAAAGCCCGTTATTGTCTGTTATGGACCGAATCACGGGATGAGGCGGGATTGAGGCATACATCGGATTCCATAATCTCTATCGCTACGGATTATTATAGGACGACACGAGGCTGTTACTGGCCTCCCAAAGCGTGGTTTTACCGGGGGAAAGTCTATGAGGATATGGATCAACCGTCCCTAGCTTTGGAATGCTATTTACGTGCGTTGGAATATGAGGGAGGGAATTGGGATTACGAATTTTGGGGACGGTTATATAACCAGATAGGGAGGCTGTACGCCGAGCAGGAATTATATGGCAAGGCTATGTCTTTTTTGAGAAAAGCGAGTGCCCAATATCAGCTCTTGAATGATACGGCCGGACAAGGCCGGATACTGGAGGAAGTCAAGAAATACGAGGCGTTACGGGATTCTATCGGATCGCTGTCAGCGAGAGAATCGATTTATCAGATCACTTCCCGGTATGATGTAAGGCCGGTTCGTGAGGACTTATATAGGAAAGAATTGATGCTATCGCAAAGGGGACAGGAGCGTTATCTGTACGCGTTTATTATCGGCATAATCCTATTTATTTGCTTCCTCCTTTATCGGCGATGGAGAAATACGCAGGAAAACGCTCTTCGAAGGGAAGAAGCCTTGCGACGTTCGATTGCTAGCCAGCAACAACGTATGCGAGAAGAAAAAGAAGAGAATGAACGGCAAATCACCCTTTTGGAAAAAAGAATTACGAAAATAAAGGAAGAAAAGGATCAAGAGTTGATGTTGGTTTCCTTACAATTGGAAAAACAACGGCTGGAGATTTGTAACGAGTCGATTCATAATAAGGAGAGTAAGCATTTATTATCTGTCGCGATCTTGCGGAAATCGGAGGTCTATGAGAAGTTCCACGATCGGGATGCCGGCAAGATTGTCTCTGAGGATTGGGAGCTTTTGGAGGTGCTGTTGAATAAGGCTTATGATGACTTTACCTTACGGCTGAAAAAACTATATCCTGCTATTTCCGATACGGAGTTGAAAGTCTGTATGCTTACGAAGATCGGCGTTCCCGCCAACCAGATCACACGGGTATTGAAATATAATAGTTCGGTACTTCGTCCTCGTCTATTCCGGAAGATTTTTAAGAAAGAAGGTTCTACGGAGGCATTTGTGGAGTTTATCTCAAGTTTTTGATTATTATGTATTTATAGCTGTCTTGGCAGGTTTGTTCTCATTTTTGTTCTCATTTATCATGTGATTTGTGAGATATGCGGGATATTTTTGGAGGCAAAAAAGCATGGTTATGAAAAGTGTAAAGTTAGCCTCTATCTTGTTTTATTTAAATAGTGTTTTTGTCGTTTCTTGTTTCGTGTCATGCGGTTCTTCGCCAACGGAAGCGCCCTCTCTTTTAACCGCGGATATAAGAGGGGGGATGGATAAACCGGGGCTATTGGGATTAGGCGATGAGATCAAGGGGGTTACTTTTGTCCCTTTAGAGGTGACCACGGATGATGCCTCGTTGATAGACGGAGTTTATGATTATGCCGTGACAGATCGATATATCTATGTGCTTCCCGTAAAAGAGCCCCGTATCGTCCTGTTCGATCGGCAAGGGCGTTTTATCCGGACGTTGGTAAAAGAAGGGCAGGGGCCGGGTGAATTTAGCGGTATTCTGCCATGTATCCAAGTGGACGAACGTAATGACCGCCTTTTTTTATTTAGTAATAATCGAGTTTGGGAATATACGTTGGAAGGTGAATTTATCGGACAATCCACCCATGAGTATTCGGTAATCTATATGCGTCATATCGGAAAGGATCGTTTCGCCGCCATATCATTCCCTTTTCAGCCTTTCAACGGAGGGGGATTCGGATTAGGCCTATTTTCGAGGAAAGGGGATACGATAGCGATCAAGAATGATTTTTATTCCTTTTTATTACCTCATGAGAAGAGCGGGTTCACGACGAGTATCGCCCCCGCTTATTCTGATGCGCAAAACTCCGTGTTGTTTAAGACCGGTAGCAATGATACGGTCTTCAGTATCTCGGCGGATCGAATAAGTGCGACTTGTGTCCTTGATCTGAAAAACTCGGATGCGGAAGTGATTCGTTCGTTGGATGTTACGGACATGAGTAATTTGCGAATTGAAAAAAAGGATCCCAAGGATATCTTTGTGCAAGATATGATTGAGTTTCCGGAACATTATTATTTCCGTTTATTGTATAACCAAGGCTATTATATAGCCTCTGTAGATAAAAAGACGGGAAAGACACTTGTGGAAAAATGTGAGATGCCGGGTTCTATCTATGAACTGGCGGATGCGAACCTTCAACATGGCATGCAGGGTACGAGAAGTTATCGGAATTTCCCGGTCTGGGGGAGGGTCATAAAAGATGAGCTGGTACAAGTAGTGACCCCGTATGAGCTAAACTTATATAAATCGCTTCGCTCGATCACGATTCCGCAGGAGTTGAACTTAAAAGGAGAGGAGGGCAATCCGGTTTTTGTGTTCTATTCGTTAAAACAACCTTTATAGTTTGTTAATCCACATGGCGCCATCCTGTTTATTGTATATTTCTTAAAAACGGATTCCATAGTAGTCAACTTTACTATCCATAGAAAGTATGATTAGTATTAATAGTAATGCAGAATACTATGGATGCTAATTGACTCCCATACAGATATATTTTTATTATATGCTGATTATCTGAAATATAAATAATAATCTTTACATATTAGACTTATTGTTTTTTTTAAGAGATTAAATTTAATGCGATTGCCCATGGTTTATGGTTATGAAACAAAGTGTTCTCAAAGTCGAAACAGGATGTTTATGGGTATGGAACAACGGGAATGTCTAAAGAGGAAATCTTTGGCAATTGTAATAGGTTGATAATGTGTATATGAAAAAGAGATGAGGAACAAATATCCCTCATCTCTTTTTTAATTCATTGAGCTTTGAACTTCCAATACCAGCAACGGCCACCAGGGCTGATGCCCTGTTCCGGATATGCCAGAACGAGGTGGTCTTTATCTAAGAGCATAACTTCGAATTGATGTATGGTTGTGTTCCCTTCATTGGGAGATATGCCATGCATGACAGTCGCCTCATTGATCTTGATTAAAGCCGTAGACCATTCCGCCGTGTTATACCCGTTAGGTATGCTTCGGCTGAGATCTAGGCTGAAACTTCCTTTTTCCACGATGGTACCGTTGGCTTTTTTCTTGGTGAAATTAGCTCCTCCATTTAGATCAAACGTGATACTTTGGGCGAAATCTTCCGGAAATTTACTTTCCATATCCTCTGCGGAGAGGCCGGACCACATGGGAGCGATGTCGTATAAGTAACCGCCATCTCCCCATATAAGCCCTTCGTTGTCCCAAACCCATGTTTTACCTTCTTTCTCCGTTCCCGCTAAAAGCGCCCATTCCGGTGCGAGCGCATGATCGATTCTGTCGATCTTTACGGTACGTGTAGTCGTTACGGTTCCTCCGGCGCAAAGTCCCGTGAAGGTGATTTTGTGTTCTCCAAGGAAAGGAAGTAATACGGTATCCCTTTGCCGGACAGAAGTACTTACGATATAATCCCAAAAGCTTCCCACTTGCGGGGTCTCGTTAGACATTACGACTTGATTACCTCCCTCTGTTGTCGTGTATACCTCGATTCTCAGGTCACTTTCCGCTACTACCGAACCCATTTCCATACGATCGGTTATGGGTTCACATGCGATGAAAAATACGCATATTAGCAGGCATATATGAAATAAATAGTTTTTCATGTTCAATTGATTTTAATGGTTTATTTATACATAATGTTTCCTCCGGACCACCCGGGTGTTTGCTCCAATACCCCGTTGGATAAATCGATTTGAGTCTGAGGAATAGGCATGAATCCTCCGGTTTCCTCTATACGTTTGACGAAATCGCCGAAGTTACTTTTTGTCTTGATGCCACTATTCGTGATATCGATACCGTTTTGCCTGTTCAAGGCTTCGCCGGCTATGCCCCAACGGAGGAGATCATGATAACGTAAGCCCTCAAAGGCGAGTTCCCATCGTCGTTCGTTCCGTAGTGTCTCGTCCGTGTAAGTGGCTTTAGGCTTTAGACCTGAGCGCTCACGTACCCGATTTATATAAGAGACATCTTTCTTTAACTCAGCATTCATCAATAAGACATCGGCGAAACGGATTATCACGATATCTTGTGTATTATCAAGTTGGAAATCCGCCTTTCGTCCGTACATGAATACGCTATAGTTGGCGATAGTGCCGTCTGTGCCTTTGGCGTTGATCGGTATGTATTTCTTTTGCCAGAAACCGGTCAATTCCATCTCTTTCCCATCGCTGCTGTTTATCATGATATTTTCATCCGGACTTTTTGAGTCTATGATAGAGCCAGCACGACGTATATCTGTCGGTTCCTCTCTTTCCCACGATTCCCATAGATCGGGGTTTACGGGACCTGCTCCCCAGCCTTGCCCGAATGGGAAACAATTCGCATAATCGCTTTGGGAACGGATTCCGAAATATAGGTTCATCTGGTTTGAGTAGCAGATGTTTGTACTCCAGTCCGCTAAAGTTGAGAACTTGATCGCGAATATAGTCTCGTTATTAGCGCCGGTTTCCTCTACCCATCGTAAGTTATTATCGTTAGCGTATTTATAGTCCGGAGTTGTAAGTCTGTTGCTATAAGGCCATAAATTACGGAAATCACCGATCAAGCCGTGTCCGCTATTTGCGATACAATCATCCAGCCAATCTGTCACTTGTTGTTTTGCGATACTTCCCCCGTCATTTAAAGGCAACACCTCTTTCTTATAATACCCGCTATAGAATAAATATACTCTGGCTATCAATGCTTCTGCGGCCCATTTGGTGGCATGCCCTAATTCCGGAGCGGAGAAAGAGCCGAACGGAGAGGCGGGGAGAAGTTCGATGGCCGTTTTTAAATCAGTGGCTATCTGTGCGTAAAGCTCATCTGCTTGCGCTCTAGGATTATTTACAGGGTCTGTTTCTATGATCAAGGGAACCGTACCGAATATACGACATAATTCGAAATAGAAATAAGCGCGTAGGAAGTGAGCCTCTCCTAAGATTTGTTTCTTCTGCCCTTCAGATTCCCACCCGTTTACAAGATCTAACGTTTCGATTAGCGTGTTACAACGGAATATTCCGGTGTAATTCTGTTTCCATCCGTCGGCAAACATGTTCTCTCCCACTTTTTTCATCTGGTTGACAGCTTGCGTGTCACTATCACCTTCTCCGGCACCTCCGAAACGATCGTCAGAAAGTAATTCCGCCAGATAGAAAGACTTCTGCGAGGGTAATCCGTAAGGCAATATCGAATAACAACCGGCTAATGCGGACTCGGCGTCTTTGGGCGAACTTGGAAAGTTTGAGGTATCTTTTTTAGTCAGATTGTCGACTTCCAAAATACTGTCGCAACTTGTTAATAAAACAAGGACTATCTGAAGTAAATAAATAATCTTTTTCATATCTTTTTTCTTAGAATTTTAGATTAACACCAACCATATATGTACGAGGAGCGGGATAGAATCCTACATCGATACCGGAAGACCACTGGCTATTATCCTCTCCGGAATGTCCTACTTCGGGATCCATTCCTGAGTATCCGGTGATCGTGAACAAATTCTGGGCCGTTACATACAAACGAGCCTGTTGGAGAGGCAACTTGGTAAATAGCTTTTTGAAATCATACCCTAGGGTGATATTTTGCAAGCGAAGATAGTCACCATTCTCTATATAGATATCGGAGATATATTGCCAGTTCGTATGCGTACCGGAGGTTAGGCGAGGAAGTCTGTTAGATGTTCCTTCTCCATGCCAACGTTCAAAAATATCGGTCGTATAGTTTTCCAAAGGGCTGTCTCCGGCGGAACGGTATGATTTGGCGATCTGGTTGCCAAATACCCCGTTGGCGGTGATGGCCAGATCAAATCCTTTGTAACCGAAATTCAAGGAAAGACCTAGGTTAACATCCGGGTTCGGGTCTCCGATCATGCAACGGTCGTCTTCTGTGATGCTTCCATCTCCGTTCGTGTCTTGGAATATCAAGTCGCCGGGTGCTGTTCCCGCTAGTTTAGCGCCTTGATAAGCATTGATTTCCGTCTCGTTCTGGAATACGCCCAATGTCTTATATCCGTAGAAGTAACCGATTGGATATCCAACTTGTGCCCTGTACATTTCGGGAGCTCCGTTGCTCAATACATAAGGATCTCCATGAATGATACCTTCCGTGTTAGCGATTTTTGTAACCTCATTCTTGTTTCTTGAAATATTCAAGTTCGCTCCATAGGTGAAATCTCCTACTTGGTCGTTCCAGTTTAATGCGATCTCAAAACCTCTGTTGCGTACGTCACCTCCGTTCACGAAGGGGGCATTGGCTCCATAAGTATCCAAGATAGGGGCTTGAACCAACCAATCCTTGGTCGCTTTGTTATACCAGTCGAAAGAGATTCCCATCCGGCCATTGAGCAAGCGGGCATCTACGCCAAGGTCTAATTGCTCGGAGGTTTCCCATGTAACGTCCTTATTCGGCAAGATATCCGGGTATGCTCCGGATACGGGAATATCCTTGTTTGAGCCGAAGAAATATTGGGAATTACTGAAAGAGATGGTCGCTAGATATTGGAACGGATCGATATCTGCGTTACCATTTTGTCCCCAGCTTGCACGTACTTTCAAGAAGTCTAGCCAATTCTTGGTGGATTCCATGAATGCCTCATTGGATAGTACCCAACCCGCCGATACGGAAGGGAAATATCCCCATCGGTTTCCTTTGGCGAAGTTGGAGGATGCGTCTGCTCGCATAACGATTGTGGCCAAATAAGTTTCCTTATAATTATAGTTGACACGGCCAAATACGGATACAATGCCCAATTTCCTTAAAGGAGATCCGCCTAACGTGGTCTTACCTGGTGTTATGATGGTCGTATTATCCAAATAGGCGTGATACAGATCGGAGAAGATCGAGTTTACATTTGAGCCATTCATCTCTTCTCCCATGCCTCTTTTTTCTACGGATTGTCCGACTAAGACATCGATATTGTGTTGTTTCGCTACGTTGAACGAGTAGTTCAACGTGTTTTCCCAAGTCCAATCGGTACCCGTGGAAAGGTTTTGACTGACTTTGTTCTCTTTGTTGAACGTATTCATTGACAAATCATACTCAGGCGTAAATGAGCGGTATGAACTTGTATAGCTATTCAAACCGAAATTACTTCTGAACTTAAGTCCTTTGATCGGTTGTATCTCCAAGTAAGCGTTCGCACGTAAGTTCTTGTTCTTTGTGATGTTCTGTCCTCTCCCATATTCCATGACTGCTACCGGATTTGCCTCATATACATTCCAGGGGATTGAGTAATGATAATCTCCGTTTTCGTCATTCATTGGAAGGAATGGGCTTGCGACCATCATACTATGGATATCATTCCAGTGTATATTGCCGATTCCGATTCCGGAATTCTCTTTATACGTGAAAATCAGGTTTTCCCCGAATTTGATAATATCCAAATTATTGCGTTTGAATAACGTATGTTCCGTATTCAGGCGGAATGTATAACGATCGTATTTGGGAGCTACCGGTTTTCCTAAGATACCGTCTTGGGTCGTATAGGAAATACCCGCAGAGTAAATAGATTGCTCTGTGCCACCGGTGATATTTAGGGCATGGTTTTGTGTCAACGCATTTTTATTGCGTATCTCTTCCAGCCAATTTGTCCCGTTCCATTTCCCACTTTGGATCTTGTCCCAATCGGGTACTAATGCGGCGAAGTCATAAGCGGGTAAGCCGTCATTCATGCGAGACTCGTTCATAATGGTCGAGTATTCTTGGGCGTTTAATAACGGAGCCATTTTATATACATTTTGGAATCCTACATATCCGTCGTATGAGATCGTGGCTTTTCCTACCCGTCCTTGCTTAGTTGTGACTAAGATAACCCCATTAGCGGCACGAGAACCATAGATTGCGGCGGAAGCGGCATCTTTTAAAACGTCGATGGATTCGATATCCGCAGGGTTCAAGTTATTGATATCTCCACCAGTAACTCCATCGATGATATATAATGGAGCAGATGAACCAGTGGTACCTAAACCTCTGATCGTGACTTTGAATCCTTCACCCGGCATACCGGACGTTTGTGTAATGTTCACACCTGGAGTCTGACTCTGTAAGGCACCTAAGGCGCTTACCGTGTTTAACCGTTGGATATCGTCTCCTTTTACTTGTACGGTGGCGCCGGTGACTAACTTTTTCTTTTGTACGCCATATCCTACCACTACCACCTCATCCAATGCTTGGGAGTCTTCTTTCAATACGATCTGATAATCAGTCTTTCCGGACTGTATCTTAATTTGCTGGTTCATGTATCCGATATAGGATACTTCCAGTAAACAATTTTCCGGGGCTGTCAACTCGAAATTACCGTCCAGATCGGTTACCGTTCCATTGGTTGTTCCTTTCTGCACTACGTTTACACCAATTAAAGGCATACCGTCTGTTCCTGATATAACAGAGCCTTTAATTCTCCTATTGTTTTGTGCTGTGACTTGCATGCTTATTGAAAGCGCTACAAACATCATGAACACGAATTGTACAAACCGCTGTTGTCGTTTGTACTTACGAATCAAACCTTTTTCTTCTTCCATAAGAATTAGTTGTTTATAGATTAACATGAATAATAATACGTGAATATCCCCTTATAACACCATTTTGTAATGATGCTAAATAATTGTGTACCTTATATGTCGTTTAAAATCAGAAAGCCATGATTACATTGTTTATAGTAGGTGCGGAAGCTGGGTAATTTATGGAATTTCCAGCTTCTTCTACGGTTACATAGTATTCTAATCCATTGAGAGAGACCGATGGCATTGTGAGGCTATATGTATTTCTCGCTATCAATTCCATCTCTGCGGACCGAAAATCTCTTTCTCCGATTTGCCTATATTTTAATACAGGTATGCTTGTTTTACCAGAAGATAAGATGATTGTTTTAAGGATCATTTTCTCATCTTTCTCTATAAGGGAACGTTCCGTCAATAAGATAATCCGGGTCGGGCCCTTGTATTGAGTTGACAGCCCGGCTTCTTTAGGCAGGGCAGCCCCAGTATAACGCTGGATCATATCGTCGTGTTTATCCAGAAAATGATTTCCTGCTCTTGATAATTGCTCCAAATTGGCGACTGTCCCTAACTCACCGGGAGTATAGACAGTTTGTAACAGGTAGCCCATCATCTCTTCCCATTCTCTGGACATCTGGATGCGGATAGGGAGTATTTCCTTTTGGACAAACTGTTTGCGCTGTTTCGCATTTGTCATATTCTCGGCCTTTTCCATCGCTTGATCCAATAGGCCCCGTGTACATCCGAGTTTCGCCATAGCCTTGGTATAGTTGAAGGTATTAACCCAGTAATTGAAACGGTCAATATTTCCTTTCCCATTGACTTTAGATCCGAGTCGTGCGAAATGATCGACGAAAGCATATTTCTGTTTTTCCTTATCCCATGGAGCTTGGTTCGGCATGACTGCGCCTGGCCCGGAATTGGATACCCAATTAGCCGGACGAGGTATTTTCACGTTATCATTGCCACCGTTTCCATAAAAACCATCCACAGAGACAAATATAGCGGCTGCGCTATCTGCGATTTCTTTACCAAATTCACCAGTGGCATAGTCTTTATAAAAACTAAAGGCTTCCATGTCACGGGGTTGGCTGGATTCCATGCCTGTTCCTTCCGGTAAGTCTGCCTCATAATCTTTATAAGCGATACCACCGGCATTGATAGCCCGCTTAAAATATTCTCCTTTTACTTGGTTGACGTCCTCCGTTTTTCCTTCAATTATAATACCGGAAATGAAAGGGTTTTCCACCTCTACATTAAAATCGATATTTAGAACACCATCCTTTACGGCAATGGGTTTCGTCTTGATCTCATAAGCCGTGTCTTTTCCCACTTTCGCGAATACGTCAAGGTGGGTGGCTACCGCTTCTCCTTCTACGTTTACCCCGAAGACACGTTTTCCTTGCTGGTTGTATACATTCTCACAGAATTGTAGAGTGACGGTATACACGCCATTAGGCACCTTCACCAAGTAACTTTCCATATCATAGCAAAGCGAGTTAAAAACGGGACTGTCTTTTGTCCCTTTGATTATTCGTCCGTCATCCGCATTTACTTTACCTTGTATGCGTACATCCTCGGTTTGTACGGGAGTCTCTATATAAGGTTTCCCGAAATTAGGATTCCAGTCTTTCTGGCTCCATGAGGCTTCTGCTAATGCCCGTACATTAGGGGCGATGGAACGGGTACGCCAATGAATACCAATCAATCCGTTACAATTATAATCTAATGCCTCCGCTGCGTCAGCTCGCATACGTCCGACCCAGAATTGGGGAATTGTCATCCGGGGATCTTCCTCTAACCAAGGTATGGCCCATTTCGGCCTGTCAGTCTTGATCTTATAGAACCCTCTTTCTATGCGATCTTGTCCCCACATACGGCTAATACAACTGATCGGGGAACGTGCGGGAATGATCTGGTCAAATCCACTTCTGTTTTGTGGGGGCCCCAATACCCATCCGCTTAATGCCAGCTCAAACGGATAGTTCATATCCGCTAATACACTATTAGCGATCTTGATGTCGTTAATAGTTTGCTGCACGACCTTATTTGTGGGATTTCCCCAAGTCCATGATTCTGGTGTCCATAACCAATAATAATCTAATGAATGTGTCTGAGTGATACGGTTGAAGATGCCTTCATAGAGCATGCGAGTGGCATCCTCACTTTCTGGATTTATCCTTTGCCTCTTTAATTCGGATCTCACCATTTGTGGGATAGTCAAAGGAGTTTCCGTACCCATGCAGAATTTCAAGCCAAATTGATGACCGAAGTCGAAGGCGGAGGATAATAATTTTCCGGTCCGTTCGAATAATAAGCACATGCTATCCGGCGTAGTAGGGAAAGGTTCGGTTCCTTTTAAGATATCGGCGCCGTATACTTCCCTATCATATAGCAAGGATGCTCCCGAAGAGAATTGGCTGGTCGTTAAAGGAGCGTATCCCCAATGTCCGGGCCTTTGCGTGTTTGCGAATGTTGCTGGATATGATTTGGCTACCTTGGCACTGTCTTGTATATCTTTTTTAAGACCGATCCAGACGCTAGGCTCCGCATGAGGGCCTCCTTCTGGGTAAGTGTGTAATCCGAAGAAATTCATCCTTAATTTTGTCAACTGGGAAAAATAGGCTTTATAGTCATCTTCATTCCACCAGTCCGGTCCTTCCGGAAAATCATGGAAAGGTAATATCCCGCGTGTGCTGAATAAAGGAGAGTTGAGTTCTTCCTTAAAATGGGTCAGTGAACCTGTATAAGGTTCATCCGGAATAACATCTCCATGTAAATAAAAGCGAACGCCTAACAATTCCGCATATCTGTAAGCGCCATATAGGGTCGCTACATCGGAACCGCCAATGATAAATAAGCGGTTGTCTTGACTAAATATACGGAAATCCTCTTTGCCGAGATTGGCGGATCTCTCTTGTATGGCTTGTGGTACATTAGGCATATCCTCGATATTGACTATGATGATCGAGTTTGCGGAACAATCCGATAAATCGGACTCTGTATGAATCGTTGGTATTAAGCCTGTCCGCTGGTAGATATATTTCTTAATCTCCCTGGTTCCTAACTCCGTTAAAGGGGATGGATTCCTGAGAGAGCAAATGGTTGGCACTTTTTGTTCGCTACATGACACGAATAAGATCAATGTAAGCATAATGAGCCAACTTCCTGTTTTCCTTGTATTCTTTTTCATACGAATATTGTTATTTCAGTTTGTAAGTTTTTCCAATAAAATCAATCTCATCAAGTGTGATGGTACGAGGATTATCATAGATAGCCTTTACGTCTTTTGCAGAGTTATATTGGTCTATATAATATCCCCAACACATAAACCACGTATATGGCTGATCTTTATATTGTTCATTTGTCGGCATCTCACCTATTTCACCTAAAGCCACGATTTTACCTTTTCCTAATGAGACAAGTTCATCGTAAGTCTCTTGAGTATATTCCCTGCGATAAACGTCGGTGGCTAATAGGTCGACATACTCGGTGCCCGGGAAAAAATCAACATATGAGGGGACCCATTGACTGATAGCGCTTGCGTTCCATACCCACAAAAGATTATTCAGTTTATGATAATGGGTGAAATAGTCATACATCATAATCCATAACTTCTTGTAACCATTTTCACCGGGATGGCCCCCCCACCAGAACCAGCTTCCGTTCATCTCATGATAAGGACGCCATAGAACAGGGATACCTAAATCCCGCAATTGTTTGAGATAGGAAGCGATTCGATCGGCTTGACGTTGCCACGCCTTATGCAAGAAGGTGCCGGGAGTGGTTAACTCTTCCCATGCCTCATCCGGTATCCGGTTTTCTCCAGTCCAGATAGATGATCCATCGCATTCATCGCCATCCGTAGGGAAACATGCGTGCCACATTAACGTGATGATCCGTCCTTGTTTATATTGTTGAATCGCCTCTGCTATCATGTCCGCACGTAGGCTTGAGTCCCTGCGATTATTGAAAGAGAAAGGCTTATAAGGTGTACTAAGATTCATCGGTCCGCAATGCTGATAATTCTGGGCGCTATCACCTTTTACATTAAAGCTGAAATCAGAACCCCATAGTACGGGGGTTTTTCCTGTCACTTTCCGGACTGCGTTTTCATATAGATTTAAATCGCTTACGAAATTATGTTGTCCGGACAGCGTATAATGTTTAGCCTGTATGGTATAGAGAAATTCCAGTAATTGGTAAGCCTCTTTCGATGCCTTGGGATTGACTGGGATATGTTTTTGCCCAAATAAGCTAAATGAGCAAGAGATAAACATTAGTATGTGATATAATACAATAGATCGTCTCATATTAATTCTTTCTTTTGTTTTTTCGAAAGCAAGTTTGTAATTCACATATTTGGCAACCGTATCGTTTAGTCTGTACCTCCTTTCCAATTCCAATAAATCCGCTGATAGACTTTATAGGAGACATCATGCAGCTATCGGAAAGTTGAATGCCTAGAATGTTATCCGGTAATAAGGAGAACAGCTTTCGTTGTTCAGTGACATTCCATCCGCAGTACCCCGGACTAAAACGGTTGGTGTGTTTTAGTCCTTTCTCGATTTTTTGTTCGAGCTGGATTTCTAGATAATCACCGGCCTTTTCTACTAAGCAGCTCCCTATGGAATCAGTAATGAAGAGAGCTGCCCAATCGTCTTTTTGGGAGATACTTTTGCTCCAACGTTCGAATCCCCTTCCTGCCGTGGCGACAAAAACAGCTATTTGTTCAGCCCGTTTCATCAAACTCGCTATTGTCTTTCCTGTTTGAAAATTCATTTTTTGTATACTGATTGAATCCTGCTGTATTTCTGCGGCTAATGTGGATAAGTACCCTGAGACAATAACATCTTCCGGAATTCCAGCCAATAATTCTCTTGTCAGGATTTTCACGGATTCGTCTGGTTCATGTGTACCATACCCCATAGCCTCGTAAATTTCTTCTTTACGGAGACTAAGAGAGGAAGCCGGGAGCTCAAATGAGTATATCATGATAACGCGATTAATTTTTTTGCTAAGACAACGGCTGCATTAGCATTATCGCTATATCCGTCGGCACCTATTTCCAACGCGTATTGTTCCGTGATAGGAGCACCGCCGATCATGACCTTGACTTTCTGGCGTAGTCCGGAAATCTCCAGAGCCTTAATGACCTCTCTCATATAGTTCATGGTCGTGGTAAGCAAAGCGGACATGCATATAATATTGGCGTGATGTTCCTCTACGGCTTTCACGAATTTTTCCGATGAGATATCAACACCCAGATTTATAACCTCGAAACCACATCCTTCGAACATGGAGGCAACAAGGTTTTTCCCGATATCATGTAAATCTCCTTTTACCGTGCCGATGACGATCTTGCCGGGGGATCTGTTTGTCTCTGTCGCCAAATAGGGCTTTAATAAGTCTAAGGAACCTTTCATGGCTCGTGCGGCCATCAATAGTTCGGGCACAAATGCTTTTCCGTTCTCAAACCGGGTTCCTATTTCCTCCATAGCCTTTACCATATATTCGTTAATGATAACTTGTGGCTCGATACCTTCTTCGATCGCCTTTTGAGTCGTACTGATCGCTAAAGGCAGTTTGCCCGTCACTATGGCCGTATGTAATTCTTGTAGTTCTACCATTTTCATTTCGATTTATAGATTAATTGTTATTGTATTCTTCCAAGGCTTGATAAAAAGCGTCGATATTATTTGCGGGTACTAAAGGGGGAATATCGCATCCGGATGATAAAATGAAGTTCGGATATGCCGCGGTCTCTTCCAGCAAAGTCCGGGTAGCCTCATAGACTTGTTTGGGGGTGGACATCTTAAAGATACCTACAGGGTCCAGATTTCCCATGACAAGTACATCTTTCGGGCATTTCTCTAAAGTTTCTGTCATACATGCCTTATTACCGAAATGGTAAGCGTTCGCCCCGGATTCAAGCATCGCTTCCGTGCAATGACCCGTATTTCCGCAGTTATGCAGGACGACTATAAAATCTTTATCTTGTACCGCCTCTACCACCTTCTTGATATAGACGGATGAAAATTCCCTGCAATCCGCATTCGATAATAAGCCGGCGGCAGGCTCTGCCATGATAACTCCGTTTACGCCAGTATCTTTTAGGGCCATGCAATATTGAATGATAAATTGCGTACACTTATCTAATAATAAACGAATGACATCCGGTTCTATATAAATAGACATCATGATTTCTGTCATATCGAATAATCTGCCCGCAAGAGAATAAGGACCGATACAACCTGCGAGAATCGGTTTGTCTTGAATCTTTTCGGCTGTCAATCTATTTGCCTTTAAATATTCAGGAATGCGACCGTTGTTTAAAGATGGAATCCTCAATTGAGTTACGGAGTCGATATCGTATACCAGACGTCCGATCACGGAAGGAACTTCATTTTCGGTAAAGCGTATTTCCGATCCAAAGGCTTCTGCTTCAACCGTCAGATCCATGATGACAGTAGCTGCGGCTGATGGATATTTCTCATTTAAGGCTATTATGGCTTTCGAATGTGTTTCTCCATCCGTAACCGCTTGCAGAATGCTCTTATTGATCATTTCTATGCCGGGGTGAGTCATTATGGGAATAGCGATCCTGCTTTTTTCCTGTATGATTTCATTCGCCCATTTATTCATATTTATTAGTTTCATTGTGCTTAATTATTTATGGATGATAAAGCTTCTATCATTGCGATGACATTTTCTACCGGAACATTCGCTTGGATGTTATGAACTGAATTGAAAATGAACCCGCCATCTTGTCCCAAAATGTCGCATTGACGTAATACATGATCATATACCTCCTTCGGAGAAGCATAAGGAAGAATTCTTTGTGTATCGATTCCTCCTCCCCAGAATGTAAGTTTGGAACCAAATTCTTTTTTGAGGAATGTCGGGTCCATGTTTTTCGCGTTTATTTGTACGGGGTTGATAATATCGAAGCCGGCTTCGATAATACCCGGAAGGATGGGGACGATGGCACCACATGAATGCTTGAATACTTTCCAGGTCGTATGTGTATGGATCCAGTCGTTCATACGCTTATAATGAGGTAACCATAATTCATTGAAAGTATCGATTGAGCAGAATTGCGAATCCTGACAACCGAAATCTGTGCCGCAAGTAAAAACCACATCCACTTTATCGCCAACCGTATCCCATATTTTCTTATAGTTCTCGATCGCTATCGTGATTTGCCGGTCAAAAACAGTATGGATATACTCTTGTCTCATCATCGTGGAGATATACCATTCTGAGACACTTCGGATCCCATGCGGATTTTTTAGTCCCATACCGGGAATAAATGCTACGTCACCTAATGCGGTGCCCCCAAAACCTGCTACCACAGCTTTCCCGGTTGAGGAGGCTTGTTCCACTTCCTGCTTGATCCATGCTAAATCCTTATCAGACAGAAGCCCGTACTCCTCTAAATTGTCAGATGGATTTAACTGCTCTTCAATGATAGGTTGTTGCCTTTCTATCGCATTGATGAAATAACATTGGGCGGGCATAATGGCGCTTGGTGGATAATTCGTGTCACCTTCCGCATATATATAAACATCGCCTTCCTTATCCGTAGCTAAATTTATGGGGTGGGCGATCATCACTCGTTGTCCCCAAGGGGTAATTTGCTCATGGAATTCCGATGCGTCGTTATTGAATATATCTTTAGGACCGGATACTCCGATCGTATCAATACCGATAATCTCTTGAAGTTCCTCGTCAATTTCTCCCAACATCTGGAAAGGATCTATAATTTTTACGGGCTTTTCTCGTAACCCGTAATGTTTGCGTAATTCCTCTACAATCCGGCAATGCATGCCTGTGACGGTTGTCGCCCCAAAATCTACCGGGATTCCATCTGTCGTTTGATGGTTTATTGTCTTTCGTATTTTATTTTTTGAGTTCATGATATTGTGATTAAGTTGATATCGCAAATGTATGGCTTCTCTATTGGCATAAAAATAGATGAAAACAACCTCTGGAATGGACAATTATTGCTTTCTTTGTGACGAATAGGAAAGGAGATATATATGATTCAGCGTGCGTTAGGTTTTCCGGGAGAGAGGTTTATTTATCTTCCGTTAGAGTTGTTGGATAGGATTAAGGATAGTCCATTAACCGGGGATTTATATGTGTATTCATTGGGCTTTTTCTCCCGTGCCTTACATCATTATATAAATCGCCCGACAGGTTGCGAACAGTATATTCTTATTTATTGTACGGAAGGAGAGGGATGGATAATTCTTAACGGAAAGAAGTATACTTTGACCGCTAATCAATTCATTATACTTCCTCCTTGCATCCAACATAGTTATGGTGCCTCTGATATATCGCCGTGGAGTATCTACTGGATACATTTTTTAGGCGACAAGGCTCCCTTGTATTCGAAGAAGTTTTATGTTCCTACTTCTATCACTCCTTCGGATACCTCTCGGATAGAGGAACGGATCAAATTGTTTGATGAGATTTATATGATCTTGAAAAATGGTTTTTCTCAGGAGAATTTGAATTATGCGAACGTTTGCTTCGCTCATTTCTTAGCTACGTTCCTATATCTGGAACAGTATCGAAACGGGAGATCTCCCAGTGAGTATGCGGAAAGCATTATCAATCGTGCGACATATTATATGAACGAGAACCTGAATAAGAAATTAACGGTCGATGATCTGGCGGCGTATGTAGGCTATTCGCCCTCCTATTTTTATCGTAAGTTCGTGAAGGAGACCGGATATGCCCCTATGGACTACTTTATGAGGATGAAAATTAATAGCGCCTGTTTATACCTTATAAAGACCGATCTGAGGATTAATCAGATAGCTTATATGTTGGGTTTTACGGATGCCTATTATTTTACTCGTGTGTTTACGAAAATAATCGGTATTTCCCCTTCGGATTTCAGGAAAGAGAATTTTCAGTTTAAATAGCTCTATATTGAATTTTTTGTTTGGGTTTAATGTTAATTAACTGCCTTTAGAATATAGATATACGAATATTTCGTAAGTTTGCGAAGGTTAAGTAATAACTTTAAAACTGATTGAAAATGAAAAAGGCAATTATGAACACAATGATCATCCTGTTCGCTTTGGCGATGTGTGTAGGATGTGGGCAGTCTTCGGAACAAAAAGAAGACAGTGTACCGACAGATGTTGCAAAGGAAAAAGAGCAAGTGCAGGTACAAGCGGAGGACGAAGATACGCTGGAAAATGGAGAGCAGGTATTTAGGGTGGTAGAGGTGATGCCGAAGTTTCCCGGCGGTGATGCGGAGCTTTTGAAATTTATAGCCAAGAATGTAAAGTATCCACAAGAGAGCCAAGACAAAGGAGAGCAAGGCCGTGTGATTTGTTCGTTTGTGGTAACGAAGGATGGAACACTTACGAATTACAAGGTCCTTAGAGGAATCTCCCCGGCATTAGACCAAGAGGCGGTTCGGGTCTTGCAAATGATGCCTCGTTGGACACCGGGCACCCAAAAAGGCGAGCCGGTAGCCGTGAAATATACGGTGCCGATCACATTTAAGTTGCAATAATTCACGATTGTAGGTCTTGTGATTCTTATTTAATGTTAATTAACGTGCCTTCCGCATGCTGTTTACGACTATTTCGTAGCTTTGTGGATATACATTAAATAAAAGGATAAGATTTATGGAGAAGCTAACGATGCAGGAAGAAGAGGCGATGCGCTGGATTTGGCGGATCGGTCCTTGTTTTGTGAAAGATGTGCTGGCCAAATACGAGGACCCGAAACCTCCTTATACGACGCTCGCTTCCGTGATCAAGAATCTGGAGCGAAAGAAGTACGTGAAGGCGAAACGTTATGGAAATACGTATGAATACCGTCCTTTGATAGAGGAAACGGAATATAAACGTACGTTCCTTGGCGGCGTGGTAACGAATTATTTCGCTAACTCGTATAAAGAAATGGTTTCTTTCTTTGCGAAAGATCAGAAAATCTCTACGGATGATTTAAAGGATATCATCGATTTGATTGAGAAAGGAAAAGAATAACCTAAATCCCACATACCATGACACCGGAATTTGCCTACTTATTGAAGGTAAATGTAGCCTTTGTACTCTTTTACGCCTTCTACCGGTTGTTCTTCTATAAGGACACGTTCTTCAAGCTACGTCGTGCGATCTTGCTGGCGTTCTTTGGCTTGGCTCTGTTTTATCCTTTGCTGAACATCCAAGATTGGGTAAGGCAACAAGAGCCTATAGCGGACGTGATTTATATGTATTCCGCTATGTTGCCTGAGGCGACGGCGAAAGCGGATGCCGCGGCGTCCGTGGATTGGTATGGATGGTTGCTGGGATCTTTGGGGTTTATTTATTGGGGGATTGTAGCGTTCTTATGCGGACGTTTTCTCGTGCAATTAAGCAGTATCTTATGGTTGGCTCATACCAGTGAGCGTGTTGTTATTCATGAAACTCCGGTTTATGCGTTGCGGAAGGCCGCCGGACCATTCTCCTTTTTCCGTATGGTCTTCTTGCATCCGGAGAGTCATTCGGATAAGGAAACGGATGAGATATTGACACATGAATGTACGCACGTATCCCAATGGCACTCGATTGACGTGATCTTGAGCGAGATGATGTGTATGGCTTGCTGGTTTAATCCTTTTGTATGGTTATTGAAGCGTGAGGTTAGGCATAATCTGGAGTATCTGGCGGATAACACGGTGATCCAGTCCGGTTACGATAGTAAGAGCTATCAATACCATTTATTGGGATTGGCTCATCATCAGTCCGTTACTACTTTGTATAATAGTTTCAATGTGCTGCATCTGAAGAACCGGATTATGATGATGAACAAGAAGCGGAGCCCGGGTATCGTACGTACGAAATATCTGATATTTATTCCATTGGTAGGGATCTTGATGCTGTTAAGTAATATCGAGGCGGTAGCCCGTTTGACTGTCCGTCTGGCGAATGAGGCTACGGTCTCGAACGCTATGGTGACGGCTACGGGCATTCTGGTTGATGAGACCGGGCAGCCTTTGATCGGGGCATCAGTTGTGGTGAAGGGCGGTAAAGAGGGGACTATCACGGATAGGAAAGGGGCTTTCTCTTTGGAGGTCCCTGCGAATGCGATTTTGCGATGCAGCTATCAAGGAAGGGAGTCCCAAGAGGTCTTGGCTGCTGATATGACAAATAATACCCATTTGTCCTTATCTTCCAAATCCCGTGAGATGAACGAGCAAGTATTTACCGTGGTAGAGAAGATGCCTAGTTTTCCGGGTGGGGATGCGGAGTTGTTGAAATACATAGCCACGAATATAAAGTATCCGAAAGAGAGTCAGGATAACGGGGAGCAAGGTCGTGTAATCTGCTCGTTTATCGTCGGGCGTGATGGTTCCGTCAATAATCCGGAGGTGCTTCGGGGAGTGACTCCTTTATTGAATGAGGAGGCCGTAAGGGTAATAAACACTATGCCTCGCTGGAATCCGGGAATGCAACGTGGAAAGGCGGTCGCCGTGAAATATACGGTACCGATTACGTTCCGTTTGAAAAGTCCGGTAGTAGAAACGAAGGAAGAGACTTTGACGGTAGTGGACGTGATGCCGCAATATCCCGGAGGGGATCGTGAATTATTAAAGTTTATCGCTCAAAGCATAAAGTATCCGACGGATGCGCAGGAAGCGGGAGTGCAAGGTCGTGTGATCTGTTCGTTTGTGGTAGATAAGAAAGGAAATATCGTGGAACCTAAAATCATACGGGGGATAGATCCCTCCTTGGATGCGGAAGCTTTGCGAGTCATCGGAATGATGCCCCGGTGGACTCCCGGTCGTCAGGACGGAAAGGCGGTCCGCGTCTTATATACGGTGCCTATTACTTTCCGGTTACAGTGAAATAAGAATAGAGGCTATGTTAGTCGCTTAATCAGTAATCTTAAAAATATACAGATATGAATGCGAAATGTAATTTAGTTACAGTTCTGTTACTTTGTTGCCTTATTTTTCCCGGGAATGCTCAAGAGTTTAATTGGCAAGACTTGGTGAACCGTAAGCAATATGCGGCTGTGATCGCCCGTGCCGATAGCCTTACCCCGGCTGATTCTTCCGATTATGAAGTGATGAATGCTATCGGGCAAGCCTACGAGGGGATGCTTCGTTACCGGCAAGCCTACGACTATTATCGTCTTTGCCTCTCCATGGACACGACTAATCTGGATATTTTAAATACGTTGGCCCGAACGGCTACGAACTTGGGCAAGGCGAAAGACGCTGAGCGGTATTTCCACAAGGTATTAGCGGCCGATAGCCTAAACTTCTATGCTAATTATCAATTGGCCCGGTTGTATTTCCAGTTGGGCGAATATGAGAGGGCGGTTGATACGTATGAGAAACTACAAGCCCGGAATGAGGACAATACGGCCTTATACCGTGCGATCGGCGATTGTTATTCCCGGCTGGAGCAATACCCGTCCGCGACGATCGCCTATTTTCAAGCGTATAACTTGAACCGGGAGAATGCGGGACTGGCGGGTGCTTTGGTAAATACATTATATCGTATGGGTGTCGGTAGTCCGGACTATATATTAGAAGGGGTAGCGATTTGCGATACCGCCTTGTTTTATAATCCCGGGAATCGTCAATTATTGCGTAGTAAAGGATTGGGGCTATATATCGTGAAACAATTTGTTCAGGCGGATTCTGTCTATTCCAGTTTGTTGGCTGATGGTGATTCCACCTACCTTACCTTGAAATATGGGGGAGCCTCGAAGTATTATGCCGGTCTGTATATGCCCTCGGTAGATATCTTGGATATGGCATATGAGCAGGATACGACCTCGGTCGAGGTATGCCTCTTATTGGGTTCCGCCTTGGGTAAGACGTATGACCGGAAGCGGGCTTACGACTTATTTGACCGGGCGGAAAAGGGATTGGAACCCAATCGTTTCTTGGTAAATCAGTTATTGGCCTTCCGTGCGGAGACTTACCAAAAGGACGGGAGATACAAGGAAGCGTCCCGTCTCTACTATGAGGCATGGAAAAAGAATCCGGAACGACTGGATTTCCTGGCGGCGATCTCGCATATGTATAGTGAGATTGACGTGTCTAAATTCCAGAGTGAGGAGGATCGCCAGCGAGGGCTTTTTATCTTGGTACTTTATATGAATGAGAGCTTAAAGAAAAAAGCGGACGAGAGGACGATGGTGTTTAGCCGGGCGCTTCTGCAATCCTTCTATGAGGATATGTTTTTCCGTAATGTGGCGGAGGAGACTATGATAGACCCGGATGGGAAAAAGAGCAAGATATCTATCGTGGATTTGCGTAACCTGATCAATCAATTGCCGGAGGAATCGGAGATGGTCATGGAGATTCGTGCCATGAGCGCCAGAAGCTCGGGTAAGATAGAGGAGGCGGCTCGTCTGCTTTATCGGGCGTGGGAGGTGAAGGGTACTCGTGTAGAATTGCTTCGTGAGATTGCGAACCTATATAGCCATCCGGATATCTCTGGATTCAAGAATGCGGAGGAGCTACAGAGAGGTGTATTCGCTCAAGTGACTTACGCGAAGGAACTGTTGAAAAACGAGTCGGATCTGAGTAACTTGACTTTTACCCGGCCTTTCTTGGAGTCATTAAATTCGGATATGTCCAAACGGGGTATCACGGAGCAAACCATGCTGGCTCCAGATAACCGGAAAAGCCAGCTTTCTATAAATGAACTCCAATCTCTGATCCAACAACTGCCGGAGACATCCGATGAGGTAAAAGAGATGATACGGATGATGAACAAAGAGAAAGCGCTAAAGAGCAAGAAATGACATCGAACGAAAGACTTTAAACATCATAAAAAATGAGAAAATTAACTACGAACGCAGTGGCTATGCTACTCGCTTTAGTCGGATGTATGGGATGTGGCAATCGGTCCGCTTCCTCTGTCGATAACCTTATAAGGGTTGATGTCATGGCCGATTATCCGGAAAAGGAATTGATACTTCAAGATCTTATGGACGTGGAATACATAGCGTTGGAAACCACGGATGATTTTATAACTAAAGGTGCCGTGAAAGCGATCGGAAAGGATATCATGCTGGTGACGAATCGAGGCAGTGATGGGGATATTCTTGTTTTCGATAAAAACGGAAAGGGACTTAGGAAGATAAACCGTTTAGGGCAAAGCGGTGAGGAATACACGCAGCTTACAGGGCTTGTCTTGGATGAGGATAACGATGAGATATTCGTCAAGGATAATCCGGCGAGAAAAATAGGTGTCTATGACTTATTGGGAAACTATAAAAGGAGTTTTAAGTTCACGGATACCAGTTATTATAATTATATATTTAATTATGATCGTGATCATTTGATTTGCTATAAGAGTTATCCATCGGAAAAAGGCAAGCGGGAGTGCCATTTGATTATTTCCAAACAAGATGGCCGTATCACCCATGAGATCCAGATTCCCTCTAAGGAGACTGAGTCTCCGGTTGTAACAGAAGGGGAGTTTATTATTACGCCGGAATTTTATCTTACGTTCCCGGATGGGGATAAATGGATACTTGTCAATACATCGTCTGATACCATATTCCATTACTCGCCGGATGGTAATCTGAGTCCTTTTATCGTAAGAAGCCCTTCCATATCCTCCATGGATACGAAAGTCTTTCTTTTTCCAACCGTTATCACCGATCGCTACTGTTTTATGAGAACCATGAGAAAAGAGGTTGACTTTACGACGTTTAAAGGTTTCCTTGGTGAAGATCTGGTGTATGATAAACAAGAAAATGCCTTATTCAGCTATATTCTATACAATGATGATTTCATCAATAAGGAAGAAGTCTCTCTAACATCAGAGCCAAGAAACCCCGAAATAACTATCTGCCAAACTCTAGATGCCCCGGACTTAGTTGAGGCTTACGAGAAAGGCCAGCTAAAAGGAAAGTTGAAGGAGATCGCCGCAAACTTGGATGAAGAGTCGAATCCTGTGGTCATGCTGCTGAAAAAGAAAAAGTAATATATTGCTCCGGCTGCTACCTTGCTGGAAAAAAGTAAGTTGATGGCTATATTATTTTTTGATAAACACGTACATACTTGATTCATAATACGTAAATCGATTTTAGCGAGAAATGCCTATTAATTTTAGGGAGGCCGTATCAAATACTATCGATTGCCCACTTATGTTCCGGAAATAAAATGTTCCTCTCCTGTTGAAATAGTTCTCCGATAACCTATACATTCCATAGCGAATAAGTATTTATTCTTAAATCAGCGCCGTGAACTGTATAAACCACGCCGTGGAATGTGCAGACCACGCCTTGGTTTATACAGTTCACGGCATGGTTTATAGAATAGATGAGATAGCGATAAACTTTATATATAGGTAAACATACGTTTTATTCTAGATGAATCCGTTTGCGTTTTCGAGTAAACCAGCTACATTTGCCGGAAAGAATATCTAGATGAGGAAGTTCCTTTTATTGTGGTTGGTTGGGTTGATGTTGGTGCCTTCTGTGATGGCTGAGCGGAAAAAGGTTGGCTTGGTGCTGGGAGGCGGTGGAGCGAAAGGTGTCGCTCATATCGGGGTGTTGAAGGTATTGGAGGAGGCCGGCATCCCGATTGATTATATTGCCGGAACCAGTATGGGAGCCATCGTTGGTGGCTTGTATTCCGTTGGCTATACTGCCGCTGAGATCGATAGCATGGTACGTTGGCAGGATTGGAGCATGCTGCTGAGCGATCGCGTGAAACGTAGTAACCTGACTTTCCCCGAGAAAGAGAATTCCGAGCGATATGTCTTTTCCCTTCCTTTTGGCCGGAGTAAAAAGGAGATAACGATCCAAGGGATGATAAAAGGTCAAAATCTCCAGAACCTTTTCTCTGATTTAACGATCGGTTATCATGATTCCGTAGATTTTAATCAATTGAATATACCTTTCGCTTGTGTGGCGTTGAATGTGGTGGACGGGCAAGAATATGTTTTCCATCGTGGAAGTCTTCCGTTGGCAATGCGTGCCAGTATGGCGATTCCTGCCGTGTTCGCGCCGGTACGTTTGGATAGCATGGTGTTGGTAGATGGTGGGATCAAGAATAACTATCCGGCGGATGTCGCACGGGATATGGGGGCGGATATCATTATTGGCGTAGATCTGGGTACTAGCGACTTGAAACAGTTGGAGCGGATAAATACCCCTTGGGATATCGTAGGGCAGATCATCGCCTTGCATGGTTATGAGAAATACGGACCGAATAAGGAACAGACCGATCTGTTGTTCCGCCCGAATACAGACCCTTATAATTCCGCTAGTTTTGGGGAGACGGCCTTGGATACCTTGATTGACCGGGGTGAGCAAGTCGCCCGCAAGCAATGGGATGAGATTCTTGCCTTAAAGAAGAAGATTGGTTTATCCGATAGTTCGGATATGCACCGAAAGAGATTAGTACATTCCTATCCGGTAGCCCCTACCGATACGTTTCATATCCGGCGTGTCTTGTTTGAAGGTATAGATCCTCGTGATGAGAAATGGTTGACGCAAATCAGCGGCTTGAAAGAGAATAGCTTGCTTACCGTGAAGAAATTGCAGGAAGCCATGTCTATCGTGATCGGTACAAATCTTTACTCGAATGTGAGCTATAAATTGGTCGGTGAGAGGCAGGAGGATTTGGTGCTTACGGTACAGGAAAAATCAAATAGTGCGATTAATGTGGGCTTGAATTTTAATAGTGAGGATATCGTCGCCCTGTTGCTGAACGCTACTTTTGACAATCGGGCTCGTTACCATTCGAAGTTCTCCGTAACGGGAAGGATCGGGAAACGTATGTATGGGCGAGTGGACTATGCGATAGAGCGTAATCCCTTGCGTAACATCAATCTGTCTTACATGTTCACGTACCATGATCTCGACGTCTATAACCGGGGGGATAAAATCGTAAATACGACGTATCGCCACCATTTCGTGGAACTTGGATATTCGGACATGAACTGGCTGAATTTCAAGTTGAAGCTAGGAGCCCGTTATGAGTATTTTGATTATAACTCATTCCTTTATACGGCGGAAAACCAAAAGTATCAAGTAAAACCGGAAGGCTTTATCAGTTACTTCGCTCAGGCCCATCTGGAAACCTTGGATCGCCGTTACTTCCCGAGTAAAGGCGTTTCTCTGCAAGCGGATTATTCCATTTATACGGATAACTTCGTGACTTATAAGGGACATACCTTCTTCTCCGCTTTGAAACTCAGTTTCCTTTCAGTATTGCCGCTGACTTCCCATTTGAGTCTGTTGCCGTCTATCGATGGTCGCGTGTTGATCGGGAAAGATCCGGCTTATCCCTTTTTGAATGTGGTGGGAGGCGATATGCCGGAAAGGTACCTTCCCCAGCAGTTACCGTTCGCGGGGATCAATCGGATGGAGATATTCGATAATTCCGTGGCGATCGTCCGTTTGAACTTACGTCAGCGTATCGGGCAGCGGCACTATATCTCATTGATAGCCAACTATGCGATCCATGAGGATAATTTCTTCGACCTGCTCAAGGGAGAAAGTGTATGGGGAGGCAGCATCGGTTATGCCTATAATAGTATGTTCGGTCCGATGAATACGAACTTCGGATTGTCGAACCGGAATAATAACCTGCAATTTTATCTGAATCTGGGTTACAGTTTCTAATATTTCTTACATTTGTAAGGATTAAAAATAGAAAGTTATGAATGAACAGATCATAGAGTTCTTGACAGAGTTGAGGAGCCATAACAATCGGGAATGGTTCCAAGACAATAAAAATCGTTACGATGCGCTACGTAAGGGGTTTATCGATGAGGTACAAGATTTAATAGGTCGTATCTCCTTATTCGATCCCGAGGTAGCCGGGTTGGAGGCGAAAGATTGTTTGTTCCGGATATACCGGGATATCCGTTTCTCTCCGGATAAGACTCCTTATAAATGTCATTTCGCCGCTTACATCTCCCAAGGTGGTCGTGCCAGCGAACGGGGTGGTTATTATATCCATCTGGAGCCGGGAGGTTGCTTGCTTTCCGGAGGTGTATGGTGCCCGCCACCTGCGCTATTAAAGAAACTTCGTCAGGATATATACGATCATATCGAGGAATTTACGGCTATTATCGAGGAACCTACATTTAAGAAAACATTCCCGGTGTTAGAGGGGGAGATGCTGAAACGCATGCCTGCCGGCTATCCAATGGATTCCCCTTATGGTTATATCATGAAGCATAAGGATTTCAGCGTGGTGTCTTATAAGCCGGATAATTTCTTTTACGCTACGGATTGGATGGATAAGGCGGTGGATGACTTTAAATTGTTATTACCATTCAATCGTTTCTTAAACTATACGGTAGATGAATATCTAGGGAGAGTTTAAATCTCCCTAGCCTAAGGAAGTAGGGCTGTTAGTTTCTCCAGCTGCGTCTTTAACTCTTCTTGGGTCGCCTTATCGGTTTCTGTCCGGTAGGCCGCCTGTAAATTGGGTAAGAAAGGTAAGTAATGGGTATCCGCTATATACCGGGCTGCCCGGATACGGACGGCGGGTGAAGCGTCATAAAGCAATCCTTGTACCCATCGTTTGGCGTCCCATGAATGATGTGCTTCCAGCCAATCCAAGGCGGCAACCTTTTGCTCGCTTTCTCCGCTTAAAAGGATTTGAAAGGCTTTTTCTTCCTGCTTTAAATCATCGGTAGCCATTAATGATTCATGATTGAACAGGTCTGGACATACGGCGGAGGATTGATAAGGGATAAAAGGCTTATTCAAGGTCCAACGTACCATCCGGGGGATCATCCACATCATGCCGGGAGTACCTTCGGGGTGGGCGATGGAACTAAAAACACGCCCTTTCCCGTAGTTGTTGGCTACGAAGAATGGCTTACCGTTTGTCATATTAGCCGGGGCGTTTCCTTCCTCATGCACATCGCTTTCCATGATGGCAAGCGTGTTGCTTTGGATCGTATCAGCCGGATTGTTTATAAATACCGGTCCCTCATAGTAAATGACGAAACTCGTATCGCGGTCGGCTAATTCGGGGAATATCTTCTTACCCTCCTCGCATAAGGTGAATTTCGCTAATCCATGCCCTCGGTTGTCATGCTCGATGTCGATCGCTTGCTGTCCATTTAGCTGTATACAGGTGTAATCAGGAGTATTCGAGAATAGATAGGCTCCGGCACAGATCCCGACAGCCCCTTTACCTTTAGCGATGAAGTCCTTGATACGTTGTTGATTTAAGGTCCCTAGGTTTAAGTACTGACTTTTGCCACTTCCTCCCGGGATAATAATAGCGTCGATCGAATCGAGCACATTATTAGCTATATCTGCTGTAGTAATGGTACATACCTCCATTTCCGGGTCCAGCCGGATAGCGGCGACAGTTTCCCAAATACAGGTCTGTGCTCCTCCATGCCCATCGAATACACCCACCTTTATCGGCTGAGTACTAATCTCTTTTTTCGTGCTCTTGTTTTCCGGCACTGAGCACTGAACGCATAAAGCCAGATAGGCAAGAAATAAGATGGCGGTCGTTTTCATTTTACGGAGGATTTTAGGTTCTGTAGAATTCAATTTGCATTCTACCTTCGCAAAGGTAAGAATATATTTATTAATCAATAGATTTTTAATTTATTAAAAAAGCGGTGTCTAAAGTTTTCTTTTGAAAGTTACATCCGGCTGGTGGTAAATAATAGATATTTAAAAATCGGGGGAACTTACGATTTGGTTTACAATATGTCAGTAAACATAGGGGAGTCGAAGGGAATGAAGGTTTTAAATGTGTTAAATATTGTGATATTGCTAACGATTTGTCACTTTGCTTTTGGTGATTGTCGGGAAACTTCCTTACTTCGCGGTACAAAATGATAGTAACCTTATAAATTAAAATAGTATGAAGACATCAGTTTGGGGTAAAAGTATTCTTGCGCTAGTTTTTACTTTCATGTGTAGTTTAGCGATAAGCGCAGCGTCTCCTAAAGATTATCTATATGATACAAAAGAGGAGAATGGTAAGATTATCTCTAAAGTGGTATTCTTACAGGAAAACGGACTGTTGAACAAACAGGTAAGATATGAGTTCCAGTACAACGAGAACGGCAAGGTTTCCGAGAAGAAAGCGTTTCGTTGGGATCGGACAAACGACGAATGGGTTCCATTCTATCAGATCACTTATCAATATGATGATCAAAGTGGAGAGATAAAGACAAATTACGGTATGTGGGATAAGAAAAAGAAAAACTTTAGCTTAAATGTCCAGAACATGATTATCCCGAGTACTAATTACGAAGAAATTTTCTCATAATACATACTTTAAATTAAGACTTTCATAGACAAATAAGGGAAAGGGGCGATTTGGTATCGCCCCTTTTCTTGTTTTTATCAGATGATTTTCTCCAAATCTTTCAAATTGTTAGCTACTTCCTCATCCGTTACCTCATAGTTTGTTAGATCACCGGATAGATATTGGTCGTAAGCGGCCATATCGATCAAGCCGTGGCCCGATAAGTTGAACAAGATCGTACGAGGTTTACCTTCGATCTTGGCTTGCTCTGCCTCATGGATAGCCGCGGCGATAGCGTGGGATGATTCCGGGGCCGGTATGATTCCTTCCGCTTGCGCGAATAAGGTAGCGGCCTTGAAGGTATCCAATTGCTTGATATCCACGGCGCTCATCAATTCGTCTTTCATCAACTGGCTGACGATGGAGCCGGCGCCATGATAACGCAAACCTCCCGCATGGATATTCGCTGGAGAGAAATTATGTCCCAACGTAAACATCGGGATTAGCGGGGTATAGCCAGCCTCATCTCCGAAGTCATATTGGAATTGCCCTCTTGTAAGTTTCGGGCAAGATGCCGGTTCCGCTGCTATAACCCGGATATCCTTACCTTCCGTTAGTTTATGGCGCAGGAATGGGAATGTGATACCGGAGAAGTTGGAACCACCCCCGAAACAACCGATAACGACATCAGGGTACTCGCCAGCCATTTCCATTTGTTTCTCAGCTTCCAGTCCGATAACGGTCTGATGCAGCATAACGTGGTTTAATACGCTACCTAATGTATATTTACAGTTCGGTGTCTGCATGGCCAACTCTACCGCCTCGGAGATAGCGGTACCTAGGCTACCTTGATAATTAGGATGGTCTGTCAAGATCTTGCGTCCGGCTTTCGTACTCATACTCGGGGAGGCGATAACTTGCGCTCCGAAAGTCTGCATGATCGAACGACGGTAGGGTTTCTGGTGGTAACTAACCTTTACCATATAAACGGCAAGTTCCAAGCCGAATGCTTTTGCCGCATAAGAAAGAGCGGCACCCCATTGTCCGGCGCCTGTCTCGGTCGTGATATTTGTCGTACCCTCTTGTTTACAATAATAAGCCTGAGCCAAGGCCGAATTCAACTTATGTGAACCGATCGGGCTTACACTCTCGTTCTTGAAATAGATATGGGCGGGCGTATCTAGCGCTTTTTCCAATCCGGTGGCACGAACCAACGGAGTCGGTCGCCATACCTTATAAAGCTCGCGTACTTCATCGGGGATCTCGATCCATGTGTCTGTCGTGTTCATTTCTTGATGCGAGACGCCTTTCGAGAATAGAGGATATAAATCTTCCTCCTTTAAGGGCTGTTTAGTTTGTGGATTTAAGATCGGCAGCGGTTTGTTCTTCATATCCGCTACGATATTATACCATGCCGTAGGTATATCTTTTTCTTCTAGCAAAAACTTTTTAGTACTCATTTTCTTTATCTGGTGTTTACAATATTAATCTAATTTGACCTTTAAGGCTTACAACTTGGAAGCAAAGGAACAAATAATATTTCGTTTCTTCAAATTGAATCCATAAAAATATATACATTCGCGGCTTATAAGGTAAGAAAAATAACAAACTGAATTATAATGAGACGGATTACCCTGTTGCTCGTGGGGATGCTAGCCTTATTTTCTACGACAGCGCAAAGAAAAAACTTCACTTACAAATTCTACGGCTTCGTCCGTGGAGATCTTTTCTACAATTCCCGGGCTAATATGGCTCCGATCGATGGGAACTTTTATCTCTATCCTTTGGATAAGAGTTTTGATGCGGATGGCAAGGATTTGAACGCCACGCCGAATGGCAGTTTCTATACGTTCACTTCCCGCTTGGGCTTGGACGTGACGGGTCCCGATATTGGCAAGGCTCGTTCCTCCGCTAAGATAGAGACGGACTTTGGCGGTTTTTCCGGTAGTAATACGATGTTACGTATCCGGCAGGCATACGTAAACTTGGATTGGGGAAAATCGGCGGTATTAGTAGGAATCACGTGGCATCCCTTGTTTGGCGCCGTGATGCCGGATGTCTTGAATCTTTCCACCGGAGCGCCGTTCCAGCCTTTCAACCGTAGCCCTCAGATCCGTTACCAGTATAAGGCGAATAGCCGGGTACAATTGACGGCTTCCGTGTTGTGGCAATTACAATACCTTTCCAGCGGGCCGAAAGGAATGAGTGAGGATTATATCAAGAATAGTTGTATTCCGGAGATATTCGTGGGGGCGGATTTTACCCCTGCTGATGGTTGGTTGATGGGGCTCGGCGCTCATATGATCTCCTTGAAACCCCGTACTTCCACGGAATGGAAGGAGCAAACTTTTAAGGTGAACGAGCGAATGACCGCATTCTCTTACGAGGCACATTTGAAGTATAGCGGAAGAAACTATACCTTTGCGGCGAAAACCTTGATAGCCTCTGCCTTGGATCATACCGCTTTATTGGGCGGTTACGGGGTGAGTTCGGTGGACTCCCGTACGGGCGAACAGGGATATACGCCTTTTCGCCATTCTACGACATGGGTGAATTTCGCCTACGGAACGAAATGGAGACCGGGAGTTTTCGTCGGATATACGAAGAATTTGGGAACCGGGAAGTCCTTGGTCTCAGCGGATAAGGTGTATGGTATGGGATTGGATATCGATCAATTAATAACCGTCAGCTTAAACGTATCGTATAATTTATCGCATTGGAAGTTCGGTTTCGAGTATTGTCCGGCGACAGCTTATTATGGCACGACCGACTTAGAGAGCGGACGTATCGAGCAAACACATGCGATAACGAATCATCGTATATTAGGTTTGATGATGTATTATTTTTAAAGATAGATTGACCGGAATGGAAATGAAACGCAACTTGCTTCTTTTGATCGGCCTATGTATGGCGGTATGCGTACAGGCGCAAAAGAAAAACTTCTCTTACAAATTTTACGGACAGGTACGTGGAGACTTGTTCTATAATTCCCGTGCGAACGCCGAGATCGTGGATGGTTTGTTCCACCTATATCCGAAGGACGTGGCGTTGGATGCGGATGGCAAGGACTTGAACGCTAGTCCGAACGGTAGTTTTTACCTGCTTTACTCCCGTTTGGGAATCGATGTACAAGGACCGAAGGTTGGTTCGGCCAAGACTTCCTTGAAACTGGAGGCCGATTTCCGGGGTTCGGGTAGCAATTGGGCGGTGCTCCGTATCCGTCATGCCTATGTGAATCTGGATTGGGGCAAGTCCGCTGTCTTGATCGGACAGACGTGGCATCCGCTATTTGGCGAGGTCTTTCCACAGATGTTGAATCTTTCTACCGGCGCTCCGTTCCAGCCCTTTAACCGCAGCCCGCAAATTCGTTATCGTTATACGGACAATGGGTGGCAATTGACCGGGTCGGTTCTATGGCAGTTGCAATATCTATCGGCCGGACCGAACGGAAAGAGCGAGGAATATATCAAGAATAGTTGCGTGCCGGAAGTCTATCTCGGGGTGGATTATAAGAAACCCGGTTGGCAGGTAGGAGCCGGTATGGAGATCTTGTCGTTGGTGCCGAGAACGCAGAACGAGGTGGATGGCAAGATTTATAAAGTCAGCGAGCGGGTTTCTTCCGTATCCGGCGAGGCGCACGTGAAATATCAGGATGCGAATTGGTTGGTGATGGCGAAAACCTTGCTGGCTTCTAACTTGACGCAGACTTGTATGTTGGGTGGTTACGGCGTCACCTCTATCGACCCACGTACCGGCGAACAGGAATATTCGCCGTATCTCTTCTCCACTTCTTGGTTGAATATCGTGTATGGTAAGAAATGGAAACCGGGTTTGTTCTTAGGCTATTTGAAGAACTTGGGAGCGAATGAGGCACTGGTAGGCAAAACCTATGGCGTAGGTCTGGACGTAGATCAGGTATTTACGACCAACCTGCAACTTTCGTATAATCTTCCGCACTGGAAATTAGGTGTTGAATATAGCCCTTCCATCGCATGGTATGGCAATGTGGATTTGCAAGATGGCGGACGGATTCATGACACACATTCGATAACCAACCATCGGGTATTGGGCGTATTGATTTATACGTTTTGAGAAGGCATGGAGGAATTACGCTAAGCATAAAAAAGCGGGATAAGAGTATTCTCTTGATCCCGCTTCCACGTATATAGAATTTACAAAGTTTTCTGTTATTTGATATTACCCACCTTTAGTAAGTACTCGGCGATCTGTACGGCATTCAAAGCGGCGCCTTTCTTGATCTGGTCGCTTACGGTCCAGAATGTCAAACCATTCGGGTTGCTGATATCCTTACGGATACGGCCTACGTAAACCGGATCGTGATCCGCTACGAACAACGGCATCGGATAATCCTTGTTTGCCGGTTCATCCTGCAATACCACACCCTCAGCCTCGGCGAAAGCCTTGCGAGCCTCTTCCACGCTGATCGGACGCTCTGTCTCTACCCAAGTAGATTCGCTATGCGCACGCATAACCGGTACGCGAACACAAGTAGCGCTCACCTCGATATCCGAGTGCATGATCTTACGGGTCTCGTTATACATCTTCATCTCCTCTTTCGTATAGCCATTTTCCGTGAATACGTCTACGTGAGGGATTACGTTATATGCCAATTGATAAGCGAATTTCTCTACTGTAGGCTCCTCGCCCTTTAATAATTGCTCATATTGTTTTACCAACTCAGCCATAGCGGTAGCGCCCGCTCCACTGGCAGCTTGATAAGTAGATACGTGAACACGCTTGATATGAGATAAGTTCTCGATCGCCTTCAACGCTACAACCATCTGGATCGTGGTACAATTCGGGTTAGCGATCACACCACGAGGACGATTCAAGGCATCCTCCGGGTTTACTTCCGGTACGACCAATGGAACATCCTCGTCCATACGGAATGCGCTGGAGTTATCGATCATCACCGTACCATGTTTCGTGATCGTCTTCTCAAATTCCTTGGAAGTACCACCTCCGGCTGAAACAAAAGCAACATCGATTCCCTTAAAGTCGTCGTTATGCTTCAGTTCCTTAACGGTATACTGTTTACCACGGAAGGTATAAACACGTCCGGCACTACGAGATGAGCCAAAAAGTACCAGCTCATCCATCGGGAAGTTTCTCTGGTCGAGTACACGTAGGAACTCCTGTCCTACGGCTCCACTTACACCAACAATTGCTACTTTCATTTTGAGCACTGATTTAATTTGAATAATGTAAAATAGTTATAACTTTGCTGCCTGTAAAGGGCTTTCATATTTTTGCCTTTTGCGCCCTATTATTTACAGTTGTAACTTATTAGGGTGCAAAGATAGAGAAATTTATAACTAAAACGATATAGCTATGAGACAATTATTATTAATTCTTGCGTTTTTACTTCCTGTTTGTGCGTTTTCCCAGTTACAAGAACCGTTTGATGGACCGGAAATAACATCGGATAATCCTTGGAGAGGAGACTTGGATTGTTTTATGATAGATAACGGTTGGCTGGTCTCATGTGCGGATCCTGCCCGGGGAAGCGTGTCCTTAGAGATTCCGATTACCTATTCGGCTACTATGCAATGGGAGTTATGTGTTGGAATGGATTTTATACCCAGCGATCGAAATCATGTTCGATTCCATGTATTTCAAGATAACCAGAGCATTTCTGGGCTTAAAGCTGATTATTATATACAGATCGGAAGCAATAAGAAAACGATTACCCTGCGAAGGCAGGTAGAAACAGAGAAAAATCCTAAAGTCTTGATCGAAAAAGTACTTGAAGATTTGACAAGAGAGGTTACTATGCAGATTAAGCTTACGCTGAATGACCGTAAGGATTGGAGTTTGTATGTTCTTGAATCTGATAGTGATGGTTATGTCTTGATAGGGAGTTGCGAGTCTAAGATTTCTTCTTCTTGTAAGGGAGGGGATTTACGTCTGGAATGTCGTTATACCAAAACACGAGTGAATGGTTTTGGTTTTACTCATGTTAGAGTGTCTCAAGAAATCTCTTCGGAACCGGAGAGGCCGTCCGAACCGGATGTTCCGGAGGAGAAGCCTGTCTCACCTCGGCTAATCGCTATTCAACCTTTTTCCGTATCTGTTTTTCAATTGCGATATGATAGTCCGGTGAATATCGAGGATGCCGTATTTTCCATTTCCGGTATGGGGGAGGCTTCTCGTATCGTTTATGCGGATGAAACGAAAGCGAACGTGAATATAAGTTTCGATGAGGAGCTGGATCTGGGAGTGGAATATCATTTGTCTTGTTCCGGCTTGAAAGACGCTAAAGGGAATGAGATGCCGGATGATGTGGCTACTATCTTATTGGAATATGAAGAAGACCCAGATATTCCTGATGTTCCGGAAACCCCTTCTTGTCCTTTCGGTAGTATCCGTATTAATGAGGTGATGGCTGACCCGAAAGGGCAAACCACTTTTCCCGAGACGGAATATGTGGAATTACATAATACGACTGAAGAGACGATTTCCTTGAAAGGCTGGATGTTTTTATATGGCGCTAAATCTACGGAACTAACCGCCGCCTCTCTGGAAGCGGATGGATATATCGTGCTTTATCGGTCTGGTAGGGATATACATATTGACGATTCGGGACAAGATATGCCCTTGGATAAATTCCCGGCATCTTTGGCGAACACGGGGAAGGAGCTTGCGTTATTCGATCCTTCCGGTAAGGAGATCGACCGGATTGCCTATGAGAAAGCGAAAGCCGGTATCGCTTGGGAACGTTCTGAAATCGGTTTTTATTTATCAACGGATGAGCGAGGAGGCACGCCGGGTTCCGCAAACTCTTCTCCTGACGATGAACCAGAAGATCCGGATCGTCCGGACACTCCCCATAAACCGGGTATCCCCACGGACATTATAGTCTTACCCAATGAGATCGTTTTTAATGAGTTGTTGCCGAATCCTTATCTGGAAGGGAGTGAGTATATCGAGCTTTATAATCGTTCGGACCGGACATTGCCTTTGGCTGGACTGTCTGTTGCTACCCGTAAATCCGATGGTACATTGAGTACGCATTATCCTTTATCTTCTATAGTCTCTCCGGTAGAACCACAAGATTATGCGTTGCTGACTAAAAGTATAGAAGGGGTGAGCGATTTTTATCTGATATCTTCGCCGGATGCTTTGCATGAATTAAAACTTCCGGTCTTGGCAAATACCTCCGCTACGCTAGTCCTGTTTCGTACAGAAGATGAGGTTATGATCGATGAGATTCGTTATTCCTCTAAATGGCATGCCCCATCCGTGAAAAACGAGAAGGGGATTGCCTTGGAGCGGATTAATCCTGATAGCGATACGCAGGATGAGATGAATTGGACCTCGGCTTCGGCCACGGCGGGATACGGTACGCCCGGCTATCGGAATTCCCAATATGGAAAGCAAGATGAAGGCGAGGTCACGGGCATAGAGTCTCCCGTTTATTCTGAGGCAACGAAGGAATATACGATCTCCTACCATCTTGATGAATCCGGCTATACCTGTAGGGCCTGGATATTTGATATCTCCGGAAGGCATATCAGTGAGGTGGTAAATCATGACTTATTAGGGATAGAAGGTGAATTGGCTTGGAACGGCCTTGCGGTGAATGGTTCCAAGGTGAGAACCGGCGTTTATATTTTCTATGCGGAACTTGTTCATCCTCAAGGACAGGTAAAACGATATAAGGAAGTGTTTTTAGTGAAATAAGTTCATTTGTGAAATAATATTAGTATTTTCGCTATGAGTAACTATAACGGTAACATTGAAAAAAGAAAAGCGGCTCAGGATTTAATGAAGAACAGAAGAGAAAATACTTCAAAGTATTTCTTCGATTTGTCAAAATTAACTTTTGCCGCTCTTGTATTGGGAGTAGGAAGCGCATTATTAAAATAGAGAAATATGTTATTAGCAGTATTCTTTACGGTTATTTCTATAATGGCGGCAGGTTTCTTGATATTCCTGTATACCCCTCGTGGTAAACGCTGGCTAAGAGATGAGTTTTAATCATTGATATACATCTTTGTACCACTCAAGATCCTTGTACCACTCATTTAGTTTGGGCAAGGCTTCTTGGGGGACGTAGATAGATAAGCCGCTATATTTATTGACCGGCAGATAGCTTCCATACGGATACGGATAAGCGTAAACCGCCTTGGGTGTAGTAGCCTTGTAAATAACCGCCTTTTCCATGCTCCGCTTGAATGCGTTATATTGCTCTTCCGTGGCCAGACGGCTCACGTAATCATCAAAATCATATAAGGCATGATAATTCGGCGTCAAATACTCCATGATCTGCAATTCGCTAACGGGTACGGCGAAAAGATCACTTTCCGTCTTATCATGGAATAGGGTACGGCAAGTAGCTGCCAATTCATCCAACTCATCGCTTTTCATGACCGAGATCGTTCCTGCCTCACTTTGATAATACGTATAAAACTTTGTCGCTATCCCCACCACATCAGCTTCTTTCTTGAACATATCCCCCATTATAGATTGATAAGGGAAGCCGTTCGCCAATATCTCCGTTGGCGAGCCGATAATATAATCCGCGCATCCCCGGAAAGCGTAAGCTACCTCGGCACACGACATATAACAAGCGTCGAACAAAATAAAATCAAAATGATACTTCGATAAAGCGGAGGCCAGATCATTGATCTCCATGAAATTATTCTTCCCATCCTGCCCGAAAGAACGCAGATAGCTATAGATATCCGAAGGTAACCATCCTGTTCCGTGACTCCACAGCACCAACCCGTAACTATCCGCCGGATATTCCTTTTGTACCTTGTCGATTATTTGCGTCAGCGTCTCGGTAGAGGCCGAGTTCTGGTTCGAGTCGTAGGTCTCGAGCACGATCTGCCGGATGGTATCCGCTTCCAGCTTTAATTGAAAAAGCTGGGGAGCCTCGTTCTGCTTATCCGTATAGATCAACAAATTGCCGTTGTTCAATCCATCTTGCTCAATCCCTTCCTTTATCGCCCTCAGGTTTTGGCTCACGTATCCACTCAAGCTATTATCCCCTGCGAAATAGATAAGAACCGTACGAGGGGCGGTAGTAGGGATAACGACCTCCTCTTTATCGCAAGCGACAAACGAAAGGAGTGACAGGAAAAAAATCACGATATATTTAGCCTTCATGAGTCATATTCTGGATTTATTTTACAAAGATAACGTTTTTCATTTGAAATCATGGATATTATATAAGTTAACGTACAAATGAACTGATAAATAATATTTATATTTGTACGGTTTTGTCTCTTAAATAAACAAACCTAATGAACCGGGAGATATGAATAAACTATATTTACTGTTAGTATTTCTTTTGTCAACCTTTATGGATATTCAAGGACAGGTCGTGGCCGTGAAGACCAATGTGCTTTATGACGCGATCACTACGCCGAACGTAGGGGCGGAGGTCGCGTTCGACAAGCATTGGTCGGTTGAGGCATCGGGGTATTATAACGGTTGGACATTCTCGAGCGATAAGTCCTTTAAGCATTGGATGATACAACCAGAGGCGCGCTACTGGATACACGAGCGTTTCAATGGACATTTCTTCGGGGTTCATGCCCAGTATATGGATTACGATTTCGCCGGTTTGAAGCTCCTGTATGGGATGGAGAAAAAGAATAGTTATAACGGTAACGCTTATGGCGGCGGTATCTCTTATGGTTATCAGTTATACGTGTCGCCCCGTTGGAACGTGGAGTTCACGGCGGGTTTCGGATACTTGCATTTCGAATATGATAAGTACGCTTTTCCTAGAGGAGATGCGCCTATCGGCAAGTTCCGCAACGAGTATTGGGGATTAACAAAGGCGGGTATCAGTATCGTTTACATCATCAAATAAAGAGATAAATCTATGAAGACATTCATTTATATATGCTTGCTTGTGATCGGCCTTGTTCTTCCGGCAGGAGCGCAGGTGCCTATACAATCTTACCGGGGGCAAGTATCCGTGAAGCAAAACCGCATCGAGCGGGAGGGCAACTCCTTGCGTCTAGACCTAACGATCAGTGTCTGCGGACTCTCCGTGGGACGATATCAAACCCTGTCCTTGATGCCGATGTTGCGTAGCGACAGAGATTCCGTAGTCATGGCCCCGGTAGTACTAAACGGGGCAAACAAGCAAAAAATGTACGACCGTACCTTAGTTTTCGAAGGCAAGAAAGCCGCCGATGGCGACGCTTATACGGTAATCAAGAACACCCCGGAACTGATCCGGGAAATCCCCTATGAACTATCCATTCCATACCACCCATGGATGAAGAACGCCGCTCTGATCTTGGTTGGGGAGTTGGATAATTATGAAGGTGCGCCATTACGAACATTCGTAAACGTATTGACAGAACATTTGGACATTCCGTAAAATGGTTTTTAACGCATTCCGTTATCCTGCAAGTACTGTCGAATAAGCGTAGGCGGTAGACTTGGGTATGGGCTTGTGCCTGCAATGTGTTCTGTATCTTTCGCTATGTTTCAGTGTTGAAAAATAGGTCGATGCCATATTCGTACATTTCTTGTACTTCTGTGTCACTGGCTCTTTTCACGAAAGTTTCCCCATTCCTGAAGTCAACTAGGTAAATGGCAAGTTCGTCACTCGGTAATTCCAGAAAGTCGTTAACCACATAAGGACTGTGTGTCGTTATAAAAAACTGGTTTCTGTCCGATTGGATAATATCCTGCGTTACCTTTGATATGAAAGGAGGGTATGAGTGGGCTTCCGGTTCTTCAAAAACTAATGCGGACTCACTGTTACTTTCAATAGCCGCTTTGTAGAAAATCATACGCTGCAGGGTATCGGCTATGGAATGAAATGGAATTAAAAATATCTCTCCCGGTTTCTTTTCTTTCATTACTTTAATCTCCTGGCTATTGGTATCGAAGACATATTTCAAGCCATAGTCGTTGAAAATAGTTCTTAATTCTTCTTTCAACTTGGGCATCATGGAAACGATATTCATCAAATTGCTTCCTCCCGGAGGTAATAGGAAAGGAATCGGTAATTTCTCCTTATCGAATGCTGGTGGATAGAGATAGCATTTGAAAGGATTTGCAGGTTTTCATATTTTCGGATTATGTTAAAGATTCCATATTCTGAAAAACAATCTATCCATGTGTATGTTTTCTTTTAAAGAATATGAATCAATAATTTGATTATCATGAAGATTTTAATAATAGTTACTAGCACAGGGACTTTTGCCAATGGGAAACTCGCAACCGGATTATGGCTTAGTGAGTTTACTCATATCTATCATAGTGCAAAAGAAAGCGGCTATGACATAACGGTAGCCAATCCGAAAGGAGGTTATACTCCCATTGATCCCGAAAGTTTAAAACCAATTTTTTTAGATGAAATGTCCGAAAAGTATTGGGAAAAGCCAGAATTCAAAAAGCTGTTGGATCATGCAAACAGTTTGGATAACCTGTTGGAACAACAGTTTGATTGTGTCTATTTAGCCGGCGGACACGGTGCGATGTATGACTTTCCTGACAATGAAGCTTTAAAGACTATCGTAAGGAAACAGGATGAAAGTGGGAGGATAGTGTCGGCCATCTGCCACGGGGTCAGTGGGTTGTTGAATGCCAAACTATCCAATGGCGAATATATGATTAAAGGCAAAAAGCTGACGGGATTCAGTTGGTTTGAGGAAAGTCTTGCCAGAAGAAAAGAAGAAGTACCTTTTGATCTTGAAGCGTTGTTGAAAGAGAGAGGAGCGGATTATGAAAAAGCATTGATACCTATGACTTCAAAAGTAGTTGTAGATAATAATCTGATTACTGGGCAGGACCCGTTCAGTTCTAAAGAAATGGCGAAGGTCGTTATGCGGCAATTAAATAAAGCACGATAATAAATGGCTGAAGTAATCAGCTGGGAATAAATGTTTAATTCAAGTCAGTATCATTATGAATTTAGATGAAGTCCTTCATCATCGTCGTTCTGTACGGGTGTATGATAAAGAGAAACCAATAGATACGGAAAAGGTAAAACATTGTTTGGAACTGGCTACATTGGCTCCTAACAGTTCTGATATGCAATTATGGGAATTTTACCATATTACAGAACCTGAATTATTGGCAAAAATCTCAAGGGACTGCCTTGGTCAGAAAGCGGCTTCTACCGCTTCACAAATTGTCATTTTTGTGGTTCGGCGTGACTGGTACAAGAAACATGCGCGATTCGTACTCAATTTTGAACGGGAGAACATTCGTCATTACAGTCCTAAAGAACGTCAGGCCAAACGTATTAAGGATCGGGAAATATATTACGGTATATTGATGCCCTTTGTTTATGCCCGGTTCTTCGGTATTCTCGGATTGCTCAGGAAATTGTTGGCTAATATAATCAGTATTTTCCGTCCTATGATGCTTGAAGTTTCCGAGAATGACATACGTGTGACAGCCCATAAATCCTGTGCGCTTGCCGCACAAACGTTTATGATTGCGATGGCAAACGAAGGCTATGACACGTGCCCCTTAGAAGGGCTGGACAGCCGTCGGCTAAAAAGGACATTGAAACTACCTCATGGTGCTGAAATAAACATGGCTATTCCTTGTGGGATACGGGATGGAAATAAAGGCATTTGGGGAGAACGTTGCAGAGTACCTTTTGAAGATGTTTATCGTAAACTTTAAGGCCTCCTTTTTTAAGGCTGGAATTTTCACTCACAAATAAAAAGTACAAATATCAAGTATAAGTGGTAGATGTTGTAGATGTTCGCATGAGCCGTTAATTCCCTATCTCGCAAAAATAAGTGACTTGTATCCATTGGCCATTCTGAAAGTGGATAAGTTGAAGGACGGCTCGATGGCTGTTGATGGTGAGGTTGGCGGTAATCTGCTCCGTGGTGAATGAGTGGTGAGCGTATTTGGCAGTGTGGTTGATGATCTTGTTGGCATACGTCTCTTTTCCTTCCTTTTCCCACGTGAAGATAGCGCGATCGAAATCTAGCGTGAAACGATCATGGAAGGTGTTTCCTTTCCATGTCTGACCCAAGGGCTTGATGCCTTGTGGAGTATCAACGCATTCTGTTATCCGGCAAGTGTTGTCGGATAAATGTAGGTGATAGACTTGGGCATGGGCTTGCGTGGCAAGCAGGAGCCATAGCGACAAGACGGGTAACAGGAGGATCGTCTTCATTTAATGGATAAGGGCAACCTGTCTCCATCGGTTGCCGGGCTAAAAATACAGAAGCGTGGAAACTATTGATATTACCGTATTGAGGCTCTGGACGGCCCTATCCATGTAATAAACAATAGCCCACGCCATGCTGTTATATCGTCCAGAGCAATTACTGGTAAATATACCACCGACGTGAGCGTTTATTGTCTATTATCCATGGATATGAAATTGTCCAGATTTCAATACGGGATAATATCTTTAAACGCTCTTCGTTAACTTATGTCCTCCTTCAGTGACCTACGCTTAGATATGAGGGATTATCGCAAATATAGGAAGAATAATTGATATCCGTATGCTAAGTGGGGAGAAGTTTCCTCGCAGATTGACATTTTGACAAAATGTAAACGGAAGTCCGTGAGAGTCGATTATTTCGGGCGGATGTACGTCTCGCTTCCAAATACGCAAGAAAAAAACAGCAATTGTTTAGTAGACAGGTAGATGTCGAAAAACGGCCTTTTATTCTAGCGAAATTAATTCATCGTAACTCATGGTTTGCCGGGTGTTTGGGCTATTCCATAAGGTTACGATAGGGTTATAATAAGGTTATAACGCCTTTCTCATTAGGTTATAACCCTATTCTTAGCTGCTTACGATGCCCAACGTAACCATATGTGTCGCCTAACGCGGCCTTTCGCGTTGGCTTTCGCAACCTATTGTGTGTGAAAAGGGGGGCTTTCGAGGTGGAAAAGGGCACTAATGGCTATCTCCTTCTCGCTGTTTTGTGGTTCTTGCGGGAAGGGGATGTCACGATATATGGCTTATATTGCTCAAAAAAACAGAATAACACCTGTTTCGCTAACAGAACGTATTTTTCGCTATAGGGCGCTAAATACGTACGTTCTTAAATACCAATCTCACCAGAACCTTCCGGGCCTTCTGTCCAAGGATTGATGGAGGCACCTACGTTGATGTCTTCGGCTTGTATGGTGAAGGTATATTTCTGCTTCTTGCCGGCGATGAATGCTTGGGAGGGATGAACCTCGTAGGTATGGCCGCTGATGGAGAAACGGAACGTGGGAGCCTCGCCGGGCCAGAGCAGGTAGTTTGTCGCTACGGTGGCCTCGGTAGGAGTGATGGTAATCGGTGCGGCGAGCGGTATCGGATAGTCCGCTTTCGTATCCGAGGTGGTCAACTGGCCGGTCTGGATATCCATACGGACAGATGCAGGGTAGTTTACCAGCTCTACTTTTTGCAAGACTAGGGTTTCCTTGATATCATCGGCTTTCTTTATGACGATCGTGATGGCGGATAGCTGGTGATTGAAGCTGAGGGCGACGATGGCCGTCGAGCCGTTGGCTTCGGTTTGTACATCCATCTTTCCCTTGTTGAGGATCGGGGTGGCGTACATGATATCGATTTGGTCTTTCAGTTCGTAGCTAGCTAGGGTATTACTTAGCGAGGCTTGATACGGATAGTAAGCGTAGAAATTAATGACCGTATCGGCGGCTACAGGGAAATGAGCGTCCATATCGGAGGTATAGTTCGTGCCGTCCGCCGTGGTATAGGCTTGGTTGGTTAGGTCGGGACGCGGGGTGAGTGGCGAGGTCTCGTTTAGTTTATGGCCCCATCCGTATATTCCGATCGGCAAGTCGGTCGGCATGGTAGATTCGGTATGGATCGCTTTCGATTCCAGCTTGTAAGGAGAGGCGCTGAAAAGGATAACGGCGGGTACTTGCTTGGAAGGCCCGCCATTATCATCGTTTGTACAGCTATTTAGAGAGAGTCCCATCAAAAGAGATACGGTGATCAGTTGTTTTGTGTATCGCATATTTCGTGTTTTATCTTTTCGTTTGATTTAGTCGATTGATAAATGGATATGGTAGGGGTTTGGATCCGATACCTTGGTTTCGGGCTCGGTAACGGTAGAGTCCGTAGGAGTCTCCGGTATCTCGCCTCCGTTGTTTACCTCTTCGTTCGGTGTAGCGTTATTATCTGCGGGTACTTCGGGAGAGGCTATTTCCGGGATATTCCGGTTAATCGTTATATTGTATTGATAATTGACCCCGGCTTCCCAAATCTGCGGCTCATCGGAAAGGGCGACGTGGAACACGTTGCTTTCATCGTTTCCGAAAGTTAATATCATTTCGTTCGCTTTTTGGGGGAACAGGAGGAATTGGCCGGGGATTGGATTGTCTCCGTCGCTTAATGTCGTGTTGGTGTTTAAAGTATAGGTTGTTTGTCCGGCGATGTCGCTTAATTGGCCCTGCCATATATCCAAGATGGCACTTTGTGGGGCGGTAATTTGTACTTTGGTTAGGGGGAGGTCTATAGTGACGCCTGCGTTTTTAATGATGTTTATTGTTATTTGAGTAAGTAAGTGATGGAACTCAAATACTAATACGGATGATTTCTTTGACTGATTCAGCAAAGAGGCGTACATGAGGTCGTATTGATCGGCGGTGTTGTCTTTGAGGGTGAGGGTGGTGTATTGGGTGCCGTCGTAATTGGAACCGGTTGTGGCGGATGATATGAAGGGGTGGATAGCGAAGAAGTCCAGTTCATTCCCTGTTGGGAAGAAGTATGTATTATCATAAAGGATATCACCGTTTAGATCAGATATTCCTTTAGTGTTATTAAATAGATTGGGAATCCAACTAGATACTGAATTATTTGGAAGATGTTGAATAGAGAATAAACTAATTTGAGAGTCTTTTAAGATAGAACTGTTATTAATACTTTTTGTTGATATTTCTACACATAAAGAACGAAAGCGAATAGGAACATCTTTTTCATATTCTTGAATGAGTCCTTCATTATTGCAACTCAATAATAGAAGTAACCCACATAGCAGATGTGATAAATGTATATTCATGTTCTTATACTTTTTGAATGAATAAAGAAGTATTAGGAAGAATAAGCTTAATAATTCTTCCTAATACTTGAGAAATATTATTCAACAGTACCTGTGCCAGCACCTGTACTTGTCCAATCTGTAATTGCAGCGGAGAATTCAACGCCTTTACTGTTGACAGTAATAGTTACAGTTGTGATATCCCCTTCTTTGAACGTAAGTGTACTTAGGTCTGAAACGGTAAGTGTTTGTTCATTAATAGTTAATGTAAGATCAGAAATTGCTGTACCCGGAATAATTATAGGTGAAAAATCACCACATGTCGCATTACCTGATCCATCTACAGTTATCGTTTCTGCTGTTGTGAGAGTTTTACTTAAAGAAATCTTGTTAGCATCAGTGATTTGTGAACCTTTGGTTAATTCTCCTGTAATAAGATTTAATGAAGCATCTTTATAGTCTACTTTGAAAGATACTGCTTTTAAAGCAGATTCAGGAACATTTTCATCTTTTTTGACAACTTTAAATGCAATTCTAGCTAGTTTATGTGCAAACTGTAACTTCATTTTATCGGCACTGAATTCAGTCGAAGCTCCAGTAAACTTTTTACTTGTTAAGTTACTCCATAATAAGTCCTGTTTAACTCCTTCCTCGCCAGTTTGTACTGTAACCGAAACGGTAGGAGCGACAGATGCAGTACCGGCAGTATACTTATAGCCGTTTGTTTCTGTAGTAGTTGCTAAAGGATAGTAAGCGTAAAAATGATGAGTGGCATTACGTTCCCAAACAGCACTAGCATTAGTTGTGGCGAATTTATTAGTTGCGTATGTAAAACTAATATTATCCATGAAAGGACTTGAATAATCAGCATTAGGTGCAGCATCTCCTTTAAATCCGATAATTCCAATGATTTCATTGTCGCTAAAAGCTGTTCCTGTTTTTGCAGCTTTTGTTTGTACTGCTAATATTGAACTCCCAAATTCAATAGGAGTAGGTTCATTCTGGTTCACTTGTGGTTGATCCGGACCTTCAATCTCATTTGTACAGCTAACCATGGCTGCCATGGCCAACATACTAATCATTAACTTTTTCATTTTACCCTAATTTAAGTTGTTACTATTTGTATATCATTTAATCTTATTCGATTGTGGTCTCTTCGCCGGGACCTACTTCCCAGTTCGTGAGGCGGATCGTGAATTTCGGGCTCTTCTCAACCGTGGCATTTATAGTCACGTTGACATGAGGAGTGTCTATTTCATTTAATTTGTCCTCTAAGTCGGCGGTAGCGGAAACCGTGCTACCGTCGCTTAGGGTAAAATCTATTGTCACTTGATTCGTGACAGGTTTTTGTTCTTCTTCCTTAGGGAGGGCGGTACCTAATATGATCAGATCGCCGTTTACTCCTTTATCGGAGGTTTCCATATCGAACTCTACATTTGTGGATGCCTCGGTCACTACCTTGCGTTTACTCAAGTTTAATGAGGTGGATACGCCCGATAATGAACCTTTGCAAGTCTTTATCTCCTCCGGTTTGTCTACCTGTACCGTAAAGGTTACGTGGCGGACCAACGGAGTCAGTACCAAAGTGCCCGACTTGTCTTGCCCCGGTGTGATCTCCAATGAATCGACGACAAACCCATACAACGGGGTTATGCCTTGCGATGCCTGTCCGGTGGCCTTCGTCTGGAGGATATAAGCCTCCGCTTCGTCGAACCTTGACATATTACGAAAGTCGATATTCTTCGCGTCGTAATTAAAAACCAGTATTTTATAGGTGGCCGGCGGTAAGAACAACATCATGCTATTCGCATCCCCATCCGTCTGTACCATAGGCCCTCCCTCCGAAGGGTAAATACAATATCGAAGTTTCTCGGGAGCCGGAAAGCCGGGTATCACGCTATCCCAACGAAGGGTGTAGGTGATGAAGCCGGTACTCTCTTTTTTCGGTTCGTCAGATCTCTCGCAACTGCATTCTATCACTAAACTCGTAATAAATAGAATGGCGATCGTGACCTTTAAGATAATACTTGTCTTATTGTACCTATACATTTTATTTTTCTTTGAAAATCAATTATGATTGACCTTCTGGACGCAAATGTATAGGTAATGCTAAAGGGGAGAATTGTTATTTTTGTCCAAAGAGTTGCAAAAGTTGAGAGATTTTAAAAAAATCATTGAATATTATGTATTTTCATCCTTTAGAGAACGGACAGAGCGGGGAGATTGGCCGAAATTAGCCCTGCAGAAGTGCGAGAAGTTAGAAAGCGATTCAAAACCATACTTGTAACAAATCTCGGATATGGAAAGCTCGGTCATGATAAGGTCGTTGTGGATGTCTTGGCATTTGCGTTTCAGCATCCATTGGTAGGCGGGCTCTCCGAACGTATCCTTGAAGATACGGCGGAAGGTGGGTACACTGTAGCCTCCCAATTGGGCGAAGGTCTCCACGTCTTTCGCCTTTTGGTAGTTCTGCATCACGAAATACTGGAAACTGTGGCTATACCGGTAAATCGGGGCGTAAAAGGCGGCTAGCTCCTTGATGGGGTAGTAGCAGTTCAGCAAGTAGACCATCTCCGAGCGTTTGGCTTGCATCAGCCCGGAGCATCTTAAATCATCGTTGAGGTAGAGCTTCATGCCCTCGATGAAGAGTTGTATCGGCGGAACCATCGTCATTACGATGGGCTGCTGGCGTTCGTTCTCCACGATGGAGATGCCTTTGTTGAAACGGTTGTCGCATATGTTTTGCGGACGCTCGAAGAGATAGATGATACATTCGGTGTAGTCGAGTACCTTGCACTCCACTTTCGAGCCGATCGGTTGCAATACGAACTGTCCGCCCCGGAACGTAGTGTCCGGGTGCTCCTCGCTGTTCAGCCAGATCTCTCCCTTGACTAGGAAAAAGACCATGTTCTGCATGCATCTTGTCTGAGGGATCACGTACCCTTTCGGATAAAGACGATACTTGAATATGTCCCTCTGGTAGAAACTACAAGAGGAACAGTCGGTATATTTGGTGCAGCGATGGTCGGTTAACATATATTGTTGTCTTTATAATTTTACTTTCTTTGTCTTGCCCTCGCTCTCGTTGTGAAAGCGATCTACGGCGGTCACTACATAGCGGTATTTTACCTTACCTTTCTCGTAAGGCATCAAGTAGCCGGTTTCCCGGGTGATAGCCACGATCTTCGAGGGATCGCTCGTGTCTATTGGCTCTTTGTCGTTAAAGCGATAAACCACGAAATAAGAGGCTAGCTCCGGATTCGTGGGGCTTTGCTCCGCTTGCCAGTGCAAGAGGAAGCCCTTGGGCGTCCATTCGGTCTTTAGCTTGCTTACGTCTTTTGGCGGACGGTTATGCATATGGGTATAGGCCGGGATAAGGGCCGGGTAACGGTGGTAGTTCCGCTGTAGGCTGTCGGCTACGCCCTTGTTGTTCCATAGAATCTCGTTGGCGGGCCAGAAGCAATTGCCGCTCACGTGCGGCAAGGCACGCTCGTAACGCATCTTGCGGGTTAATTGGTCCGCTTTCATGGTGCGGGCCACGTCTTGCCCGATATATAAATGACCTCCGTTGGCGTTTTTGTCCCACCATTTGATAAGCGTGATGTAATCCGCCGCCGGGTGTCCGATCTCCCAATAGATCTGGGGGATGTTATAATCGATCCAACCTTGCTGTACCCAATAGGTGATATCGGCGTAGAGGTCGTCGTAGTTTTGCAGGCCGTTGGTATTGCTACCCGATCCGTCCGCGGTGCTTTTCTTGTTGCGGTAGATGCCGAAGGGACTGATTCCGAAGCGTACCCAAGGCTTGGTGAGCAGGATGGTACGTTTCAATTCCCGGATCAGGGTATTCACGTTCTCCCGGCGCCAATCGTTCCTTTGCGCCTCGCTGTATCCTTTTCGCAAGCCGTATTTGCGGAAGCTGTTATCATCCGGGAAAGGCATACCCGCTACGGGATAGGGATAGAAATAATCGTCCATATGGATAGCGTCCACGTCGTAACGGCCGACGATATCACGCACTACCCGGCAAATAAACTGACGGCTTTCCGGCAATCCCGGGTCGAAAAGGATTTGTTTATTATAAGTGACAAACCATTCGGGATGCTTATGATAGATGTGGGAATCGGCGAAACAGGTGTTTCCCGCCGTGCTCGCCCGGTAAGGATTCAACCAAGCGTGAAACTCCATGTTCCGTTTATGGCATTCTTGGATTAGGAAGGCCATCGGGTCGAACTCACCTGCCGGGGCTACGCCCTGCTCTCCGGTGAAGAAGCGGCTCCACGGCTCGATATCGGATTTATAGAAAGCGTCCGCCTCGGGGCGCACCTGAAAGATGATGGCGTTGATGCCGCATGCTTGCAGGTAATTAAGCTTGCGGATGAAGTCTTTTTTCATCCGGGCGGGAGTCATATCCTTGTATTCGCCTTGAAAAGCGGTCTGTATCCATGCTCCCCTAAACTCTCGCTTGGCCTCCTTGCCCGTACTCGTAGCCGGACGAGGCTTCTCGCGAACCGTAGAACATGAGGTTATCGCACAAAAGAGAATCGCTACTAAGAAGCGAAAATATTTAATATACATGGGTGCCTTGCTGTGTTTGTCTATGAAATTTTCAACAAATGTAGAAGATTCCCTGTAAATATGAAATATTTCACCCTTGTTATTTTATTTACTTGGCAGTAGAGACGAGGCACACCCTGTCTAACTGTGTGAATTAGTTCGATGAAGATAGGGCAGAATCGGTTAGTTTTGGCTATCTTTGCGTTAAAGAAAAAGATAAAGGTAATATGTCTGAGAGCAATTCGATTTTCATCAAGGGGGCACGTGTCAACAACTTGAAAAATATAGATGTAGAGATTCCGAGGGACAAGCTGGTGGTGATAACCGGGCTGTCGGGGAGTGGAAAATCATCGTTGGCGTTCGATACCCTTTATGCGGAGGGACAGCGCCGGTATGTAGAGAGTTTATCCGCTTACGCCCGCCAGTTCTTGGGAAGGATGAGTAAGCCGGAATGCGACTATATTAAGGGAATACCGCCCGCTATCGCTATCGAGCAGAAGGTGAATACCCGTAATCCGCGTTCCACAGTCGGTACATCTACCGAGATTTATGAGTATTTACGCTTGTTATATGCTCGCGTCGGGAAGACGATATCGCCAGTTTCCGGCACCGAGGTGAAAAAACATCAGGTGAGCGATATTATCAAGGAGGTCATGCGATATCCCGAAGGAACTCGTTTTGCCGTATTCGCTCCGGTTGTCTTGCCGGAAGGCCGGGATATGAAGGAGCAGCTGGAGATCTTGCGGAAAGAAGGATATGCCCGTCTGTCGGTGAATGATACGGTATATCGTATCTCGGAGGTACTGGCCAGCGAGGAGTTGCTATCTTACCCGATCGAGTTGTTGGTGGACCGCCTGACGGTATCGGACGATAAGACCTTGAAAAGCCGTTTGGCGGATTCGGCCGAGACCGCTTTCTTTGAGGGCCATGGTACCTGTTTGATTCGTATTTATACGGAGGAAGGGGTAGTCGTGAAGGAATTCTCGAAGAAGTTCGAGGCGGATGGCATGATATTCGAGGAGCCTACCGATATGATGTTTAGCTTTAATAATCCGTTGGGCGCATGTCCGACCTGTGAGGGATTCGGTAAGGTGCTGGGCATCGATGAGAATCTGGTGGTGCCCGATAAAAGCTTGTCTGTCTACCAAGGAGCCGTGGTTTGCTGGAAAGGTGAGGTGATGGGGGAATGGCTGAAAGACTTTATCGTGAAGAGCGAGAAATATAACTTTCCGATCCACCGTCCGTATTACGACTTGACACAGAAAGAGAAAGATTTGTTGTGGCATGGGGCGAGAGGTTTACACGGCATCGACGATTTTTTTAAGTTCGTGGAAGAGAATCTTTATAAGATACAATACAGGGTGATGCAAGCCCGCTATCGGGGAAAGACGACTTGCCCGGTTTGTAAGGGGAGCCGCTTGAGGCCGGAAGCGCTGTATGTGCAAGTGGGTGGTAAGAATATCGCCGAGCTGGTGACGATGCCGGTTTCGGAGGCAAAGGCTTTCTTTGATCAACTGGAACTGGACGAGACGGATGCGGCGATCGCTAAACGTTTGCTCACGGAAATCAATAATCGCTTGCAATTCCTGTTGGATGTGGGGTTGGGTTATCTGGCTTTAGATCGCCTCTCGGCCTCTTTATCCGGAGGAGAGAGCCAACGTATCAATTTGGCTACCTCGTTGGGTAGTAGCTTGGTGGGTTCGTTGTATATTTTGGATGAGCCGAGTATCGGTCTGCATTCCCGGGATACGGATTTGTTGATCAAGGTATTGCGACAGTTGCAAGCCTTGGGGAATACCGTGGTCGTGGTGGAGCATGATGAGGAGATTATCCGTGCGGCGGATTATATCATCGATATCGGTCCGAAAGCAGGGCGTTTGGGGGGCGAGGTCGTTTATCAAGGCGATGTGAATAACCTCCGGAAATGTACCGATAGCCATACGGTACGTTATTTGACGGGAGAGGATCAGATCGAGATCCCGCCTTATCGCCGTCCGTGGAATAATTATATAGAAGTGACAGGGGCCCGGAAGAATAACTTAAAGGGCGTGGACGTGAAGTTTCCTTTGAACGTGATGACGGTGGTTACCGGCGTGAGCGGTTCGGGTAAAAGTTCCTTGGTTCGTGATATTTTCTACGAGGGCGTGAAACGCCATTTGGATGATGCCGCCCGTCTGACCGTAGATTGCTCCGGTATCAGTGGAGATTTGAATATGATTCAGGCGATCGAGTTCGTAGATCAGAACTCGATTGGAAAGAGTTCTCGCTCGAACCCCGTGACGTATATCGGTGCTTACGACGAGATCCGTAAACTATTCGGCGAGCAGCCTCTAGCGAAGCAGATGGGATATAACGCCGCTTATTTTTCCTTTAATAAAGAAGGAGGTCGCTGCGAGGAATGTAAGGGCGAGGGCAAAATCACGGTAGAGATGCAGTTTATGGCGGATATCACCTTGGAATGCGAGGCTTGCCACGGCAAACGCTTCAAGCAGGATGTATTGGATGTAGAGTATCAAGGCGCTAACATATACGATGTATTGGAAATGACCGTAAATCAAGCGATCGAGTTCTTCGAGAAAGGTTCCGGCTCCCAAGAGAAGAAGATCGTGAAACGCTTGAAACCGCTGCAAGACGTAGGTTTGGGCTATATCAAGCTGGGACAGACTTCCTCCACTTTATCCGGTGGTGAGAACCAACGTGTGAAACTGGCTTATTACTTAGGCCAAGAGAAGCAGCAACCTACCTTGTTCGTTTTCGACGAGCCTACGACCGGTTTACATTTTCATGATATCAAGACTTTGTTGAAAGCTTTCAATGCCTTGATCGAGAAAGGTCACTCCGTGGTAATTATCGAGCATAATATGGATGTGATCAAATGTGCGGATTATGTGATCGATTTAGGACCGGAAGGCGGAAAGGCCGGCGGACAGCTGGTTTGTGCCGGCACACCGGAGGAGATAGCGGCTTGCGAGGCATCCTATACCGGTAGGTTCCTGAAAGATAAATTATAATGCCTCTAGTTGTAGAGACGTAGCGTGCTGCGTCTCATCCCATCAAAATAGTAACTTAAATTCCATACAATAAGTATGCGAATGACGTAGTTGTACAAACTATTGAATAATAGCATCTTAAAAAAGATGATTATGTTTCCCGAAAAACACGTACGTGTTTCTGAAAAAAGTCGTACATGTTTTTCGGGAAACACGTACGTGTTTTTTCCGGATCATACGATCGGGTACAAAAGCGTACATGAACCTATACAACAAGCCTCCCTTATCATCAGACCTGAAAATGAATGTTTGGATGCGGTTTTAGTACTAGTGAATAAAACGTAAGATTTCTGAAAGTAACTCATTTTAAGGAAGTAACCAAAACAAGTAGATTGGATTCCCTGTTAAGATTGTACTTATTTATAATCGAATAATTTATACTGTGCGTAGTCTTTACGAGACATTCAAGTAGCCTGTGAAGGCGAAAAAGCAGTAATATTAATACTAGTGTAATAAAATAAAGTTCATTCAGCCTGTTCTTCTGTGAAGAAAAACAGGCTGTGTTTTTATTGCTTGGCAGGATCGTCGTCTTTATTCCACTTGTCCCGCATTCTCAAGCGCTTGACTTGCAGATAGCGTAGAAGGATGATGATGACGAGCGTAGCGCCGATCATCAAGAAATATTCGGTATAATTGTTTCCGGGATTGTTTCCCGGCCAGCCGATGATACTCATTACGATTAAGTAAACAAGTAAGGCAATTGTTGTGATATTGATCTTCTTCATATTCGTTTTATTCTAAAAACAGGGCAAAGATATAAGATTGTTTCGGGCTTTAGGAGGTTAAAACGCATTTGTACTGTGCCCGATAATGTTCTGTTTGAATAATTAAGATATATAAACCTTGTGGGAGGGGAATCGGGAGGATAGGGTTCCCTGCCTGTACCGCTTGCGTGAATACTAATATGCCTGCCGGAGTAAACAGTTCGACTTTACCGGGGGATGGAAGATTAGTAATGAATAAAGTCTTGTTCTCTAGCTGATAGCTTAATTCCGGAAATGAAAAGGCTTGATTGGAAACAGGGGAATCTTGTCGGGCTTGAGGTTCCGATGTCGGGAAAGATATGGGTGCGTTCGTTGATAATAATTTATAATTGGCTGGTTCGGATGTATTATATACAGATAGGCTGGTACTTTTATGCGCTTTGACAAAGAAAGCGGAGAATGGAGGGATGGCGAAATCGCTACCGATCACGTAGGGTTGGTAGGTGGAGCCGTCATATATATAAATGTATCCGTCTAAGGCCGAGTTTGATTCTATTTGACTAAGAGATAAAGGAGCCGGCAGAGGATTACCGCATAGATACCAGCCGTTGTGATTCTGGTTCTGGCTTTGGTTGTTAATGCTTACCGGAATAGAGGCTTGACCGTTTTTTCCGAAATCTATAGGGATATCTTTTGCTTTCGAGGAGAAACGAAGGTTCTGACGATCGGCGGAAGCGTCAATAGCGATCAGGTATCCCTTGTTTTTCTTGAAGATGGGCTGGGATGTATTGATTATTGTTCGTGGTATGACTTCCCAGTTGTTGGAAGGGCTTTGTGAATTAGCTCGCTTTTCTCCGTTATAGGTTTGTACGTAAAAGTAATTACCGTTTGTATCGCTTTTGTCATCACCCAGTTGGAAATCCGGGTCTATGCCGGATGCGAATACATCGAAGGGGAAGGAGATAAAATACCATTTGCCTTTTTGAGCGAAGGTCTTCTCGATTGTTATTTTGCCGGAGATGTTAATAGTTCCAGACGATCGCAAGGTGGAGGAAGACGCCAAGATACCATCATTAGGATAGATGGTAAGGTTATTTGCGGATAGATTTCCGGTTGGTAAAATATGGATATTTCCATTGCCAATAAAGATATCTTTACAGCTGATATTTGTATTTATGGAGATATTGCCGTTAATCAAGGCGTTGCGGTGACGGTAGGCGGGTAGGTGGCTCCAGCGATCCTCATGGTTCCAATCGCTGTTTCCGGTAAATAGGGAATAGGTAGGAATCATGCCGTGTGCGTAAACGCTGTCTACATAATAATAGCCGTTTTTGGTATTGGCGGCCGGTGTGGGGACGATAATATCCAATCCCGGGGGATTGCTGCCTATATCCGTCTTTTCGAATGAAGCAGTAGCATCGTCTTTATTTAAAGTTATGATCGACACATATTCTGGTTTGTTAGGGCGGTAAGTCTTAACTTGCATCTTTTCTCCGAGCATTAAATGGATGCCCCCTTTCCGTATACTGATTTTTATATCTTGATGATCTGTTAACGTGAAATGCTCAAAAGCCACTTGCGTATTCATTGGCATTCGTAACCCGTAGTTTCCGTGACTGTTAGGAATATCTTTCACGCCGGAGATATCTTCAATAAGGGCTTCACCTGTAATGGCATAATCCCAATTATCAGTAGGAAGTCCCTCAAATGTCTGCATCCGAAACGTATCTCGAATAGATATATTTGCGTTACTTTGCACAAAGCTTTCCCATGTAGACGGATTTGAAACTTGTGACTGGATAAATTGTTGTACGAATAGGAATGCCGTACAAGCGACAACGCATCTGGATAGATGCCAAATTCTCTTTTTCATAGCTAAGTTGATTTATATTTGTAAATATGTTCGCAAATATACGTAAATAATTGAAATAATATATCTTTGTGGCATGAAAGAATTTATCATATCTGAGGCACAGACCGAGAAGGCCGTTTTGGTGGGTTTGGTTACCCCTGAGCAAAATGAGCAAAAAGTTAAGGAATATCTGGACGAATTGGCTTTCTTGGCCGATACGGCAGGGGTGGATGCGGTAAAGCGTTTTACCCAGAAAATGGATTACCCGAATTCCGTCACTTTTGTCGGGACCGGTAAATTGCAGGAAATTAAGGAGTATGTGGTAGAGAATGAGATCGGCTTGGTGATCTTTGATGATGAGCTGAGTCCGAAGCAACTCCGTAATATTGAGAAAGAATTGCAGGTGAAAATCTTGGATCGTACGAGCTTGATCTTGGATATCTTCGCTAGCCGTGCGCAGACCGCCCATGCGAAGACACAGGTGGAGCTTGCACAATATAAATATATGTTACCCCGCTTGACTCGTCTGTGGACACACTTGGAGCGTCAGCGAGGCGGCGTAGGTATGCGTGGTCCGGGTGAGACACAGTTGGAGACTGATAAACGTATTATCTTGGATAAGATCGCACGATTGAAGAAAGAGCTGGTGGATATTGACAAGCAAAAAAGCGTACAACGGAAAAACCGGGGTAAGATGGTACGTGTAGCGTTGGTCGGATATACGAACGTAGGTAAATCTACCTTGATGAACTTATTGAGCAAGAGTGAGGTCTTTGCCGAGAATAAGTTGTTCGCTACGCTGGATACGACCGTACGCAAGGTAATTATCGAGAACTTGCCGTTCTTGCTGTCCGATACGGTCGGATTTATCCGTAAGTTACCGACCGAGCTGGTGGAATCTTTTAAATCGACCTTGGATGAGGTACGGGAGGCGGATTTGCTGGTACATATCGTGGATATCTCACACCCGACTTTTGAGGAGCAAATAGAGGTCGTGAACCGTACGTTGGCGGAGATCGATAAGACCGAGAAACCGATGATCATGGTTTTCAATAAGGTGGACGCATTTACCTTTGTCCCGAAAGAGGAAGATGATTTGACCCCTCGTGGTCGTGAGAATATCGATCTGGATGAACTGAAACGTACGTGGATGGGAAAATTGCAAGATAATTGCATCTTTATCTCCGCCAAGGAACGTACGAATATAGAGGCGTTGAAAGAGATGTTGTATGAACGGGTCAAACAAATCCATATCACCCGTTTCCCCTACAATGACTTCCTCTTTCAGCAATATGATGAAGAGTAGAGTCTTACAAAATTAGTACCAATGAATCATTTGAGAAATTTGCGGCCGGATGAGATCGCCACCTTGCGATCTCAGGCTTGCCGGGCCGATGATTGGAATCAAGTTTGGGTTCCAGAAGTGTTTGATATTGAATATGTGAACCACGTACGTTTTTCAGGAGTGGTTAAGTTAGGAGCCTTTCGTAAGGTGTTTACCCTGCCGGGAGGATTGGTGAAGCATAGCGGGCTTCGTCATGTTACCCTACATAATTGCACGTTGGGGGATAACGTGTTGATTGAGAACGTACAGAATTATATCGCTAATTACCGGATCGGTGATGACTGCTTTATCCAGAATATAAATGTTATGTTGGTGGAAGGCAAGGCTACGTTCGGGAATAATGTCGAGGTGTCGGTCTTGAATGAGACCGGCGGGCGTGAGGTTCCGATTTACGATGGCCTGTCGGCTTCATTGGCTTATATTATAGCATTGTACCGTCATCGTCCGGCCTTGATCGAACGCTTGCGGGATATGATTACCGCTTATACGGAGGGTATTGCCTCTACGGAGGGAACGGTTGGCGATAAGGTCAAGATTGTCAATACCGGTACGATCCGTAACGTGAAGATTGGTGATTACGCGACCATAGAGAATAGCGCACGTCTGGAAAATGGTTCCGTAAATAGTAAGAAGGAGGCCCCGGTATTTATCGGGGATAGTGTGATCGCGCAAGATTTCATTGTCTCTTCGGGAGCCAAGATCGCGGATGCCGCTAAGATTATCCGTTGCTTTATTGGACAGGCTTGCCAAGTGACGCATAACTTCTCGGCCCATGATTCCTTGTTGTTCAGCAACTGCGCTTTCGAGAATGGGGAGGCTTGCGCTATTTTCGCCGGTCCGTTTACGGTGTCTATGCATAAGAGCAGTTTGCTGATAGCGGGAATGTATTCGTTCTTGAATGCGGGAAGTGGCTCTAACCAGAGTAATCATATGTATAAGCTGGGACCGATCCATCAAGGGATCGTGGAACGTGGTTCCAAGACGACCAGCGACTCGTATATCCTTTGGCCAGCCCGTATTGGCGCTTTCTCTTTGGTAATGGGCCGCCATCATCACCATAGCGATACTTCCGATATTCCCTTCTCCTATTTAATAGAGAAGGATGATGAGACTTACTTAGTCCCGGGAATTAATCTTCGCAGCGTAGGTACGATCCGTGATGCCCAGAAATGGCCGAAGCGTGATAAACGTACGGACCCGGATCGCTTGGATATGATTAACTATAATCTATTGAGTCCCTATACGATCCAGAAGATGCTGAAAGCAGTAGATATCTTGAAAAACCTACAAGCATTGGTTGGAGAGACTTCCGAGATTTATTATTATCAGAATACTCGTATAAAAGGTTCCTCCCTCCGGAATGCGTTGAACTTTTATGGGATGGCAATTAATAAGTTCTTTGGTAACTCGTTAATCAAGCGTTTGGAAGGTACGACCTATTGTTCTATGGAAGAGGTCTGGGAGCAATTGCGTCCTACGGAATCCAAAGGCTCCGGAGAATGGCTGGACTTGGCGGGCTTGATCCTCCCGAGGGAACCGCTAGATGCCTTGTTGCAAGATATCGAACAGGGGGAAATCGCTTCCTTAGAGGATGTGGAATGCTTTTTCCGTTTGGTTCACGGACGTTATTATTCCTTGGAATGGACATGGGCCTACGAGATGATCGAACGTTATTATGGGGTGGATCTCCGTTCGATTTCCGCCGCAGAGATTATTGATCTGGTTCGTCGTTGGCAAGAATGTGTGATCCGCTTGGATGAGATGCTTTATGAGGATGCCCGTAAGGAATTCTCCTTGACTTCTATGATCGGTTTCGGTGTGGATGGTTCCAACAAGGAAAAACAACAGGATTTCGAGGGTGTTCGAGGAGATTTCGTGAATAATCCGTTTGTTACCGCCGTGCAGGAACATATCGTGAATAAACGGGCGCTTGGGGATGAACTGATCGAGAGGTTGAAACCTTTAGTATAAAGCTTATGAAACCATTATTTCAAGAACTGCCATTCCCGATAGATAGTCACATTCATTTCTATGTGGAGGATCTACCGCATTTTATAGTGCCTTGGCACTACCATCCGGCTATTGAGATAATGTATATCACAAGTGGTACGGGTACTCGCTTTGTCGGGGATCATGTGGAAGGATATTTCGAGGGCGATGTTTGTATGATCGGCCCTCAACTGCCACATGAGTGGAGAAACGACCCTGTTTATTTCGATAAGAGTTCCGGCTTGCGGGCTACTTGTATTTGCTTGTTCTTCAAGCGTCAGATTTTTGAACCTAATTTAATCCGTCTTCCGGAGATGAATAATATCCGGGAATTGATAGAGCGTTCCCGTAGAGGGATTAAGTTTGTGGGTAAGTCCCGGAAGAAGATTGCCGAGCTGATCAGCCAATCCGCCAATGAGACGGGAGCGAGTAGGGTGATCAAATTGATTGCTTTACTGGAATTAATGGCGACTTCCGAAGAATATGAGATATTAGCCAGTACGGGGTTTACGGAAACGGTCAACTCGGACGATTTCGAGCGTTTCAATAAGGTCTATAAATATCTGGTGAAGAACTTCACGTCTCCAGTGAAGCTGGAGGAAGTCGCCGCTTTGGTAGGCTTGACTCCGACCGCTTTTTGTCGTTATTTCAAGAAACGGACCAAGAAGACTTTCGTGGAGTACTTGAATGACATGCGCATAGGACACGCGAAAAAACTATTGATAGAGGGAAATCTGAAGATATCCACGATTAGCTCCGAGGCCGGATTCAATAATCTATCCAACTTCATCGGCCAATTTAAGAAAACCACGAATATGCTTCCATCCGAGTACCAGAAAAAATATAAGGAGCGCCTGGATGGAGAATAAGGGCAGGATTTCATAGTTGTTTGGAAAAATACTAAAATAAAGCCCAAGGTATTCGATCTATTTTTGCGATATAAGTTGTATCGTAAAATAGAATATCATGGAACATAAAAAGATTGTAATCCCATCCTTGTCATTTTTTCAAGATGAGCTAAAGGGGGAAGGTGTGGTAAAGAGCCGGAGAACTTTAGGCGAGCTTGCCGGAATTTTTGAGAATCAAGATGCTTATTCCCAATTACCATTAGATCAATTAGCATACGAAGTATATAGTTATTTACCGGAGCGGGAAGGCACTCCGGGAGGGCTTTATTTTGGTATTACTCAATTATATCCGGGAAAGGTGGGAGATGAGTATTTCATGACGAAAGGCCATTTTCATCAACAAGAGGATCGTTCGGAGTATTATTGGGGATTGGAAGGCGAAGGTATGTTGATTTTGATGGACCGAGAGCGGAATACGTGGGCGGAAAGGATGATGCCGGGTAGCCTGCATTATATACCGGGCGGTGTAGCGCACCGGGTAGCTAATACTGGAAATAGCGTCTTGTCATTTGCCGCATGCTGGCCTTCGGATGCCGGGCATAATTATGAAGAGATCGCGAATAAGGGCTTCTCGGCCCGATTGGTAGAAGTGAACGGTACCCCTAAATTGCGATAGCTTATGTATACGATAGCGATAGATTTAGGGGGGACGGTCGTAAAGATCGGACTATTGTCTGATGGTGAGATCGTAGACTGTGTGAGATTACCTTCCCGTCTGGCTCTGGGATTAGCTCCGAACTTACCTAAGATAAAGGAGGCGATCGATCGGTTGTTGGCCGCTTGGCGTATTGATGTGGCGGCGCTTCGTTGTATCGGCCTGGCTTTTCCCGGGCTGGTAGATCCAATTCATAACCGGGTAATCTCTACGAATGAGAAGTATGATGATGCCTGTTCGATCGGTCTGGATAAATGGGCATGGGAGAATTGGGAAGTTCCTTTCTGCATGGATAATGACGCTCGTTTGGCCGTAGCCGGAGAATGGTGGCAGGGTGCGGCCCGGGGAAAGAACAATGTAGTCATGATGACAATCGGAACCGGTATCGGTACGGGAGTCGTGATCGATGGACGGCTTCTGTATGGACAGCATTTTCAAGCGGGTTCTTTGGGTGGGCATTTTGTGCTGGATTATAAGGGCCGTCGGTGTTCATGCGGGAATAACGGCTGTGTAGAAGCTCTGTCTTCCTCTTTCTTCTTACCGACCATTGTCAGGGAGCATGCCCTTTTATCGGAATCGTTTAAACGAGATGCGGATGTCTATGATTTCAAGCGCATTTTTAGGTTAGCGCAGGAGGGGGATGAAGATGCTTTATTAATTAGGAATGAATGTATGGATATCTGGGCGTCGGCGATAATAACCTATATACATGCTTATGATCCGGAAGTCGTGATTCTAGGTGGAGGGATTTTAAAAAGCCAAGAGGTGATTATCCCTTATATCAGCAAACGAGTGGATGAGTTGGCTTGGTGTCCTTCCGGGAAAGTCCCGATTGTCCCGGCAATCTTGGGCGATGACGCCGCTTTATTCGGCTTGGAGTATTTCATGGTAAAACAACAGCAAAATGAACGGATTTGTATTTGATAAAGGAATTGATATAACACCGGTTCAATCGCCTATGGGGTTTACCTATGGGGCGGGTGTATTTGGTCCGGAGGTCGAGATTCGCCGGCTGGAAGATATACGGGCTAGTTTGCGTGATCCTCAATGCAAGGGACCGGAGCAGGTTTACTCGATCGCTATGGATGTCGGCAAAGAAGAACATCGTGCGTTGCTGAATAAGTTACATTTGTTATTCGGGGTAGTGACATATAGCGCTGGTAAATTGGGGCAGGAGCCAGTCAGAAGTCAAGGGCATATTCATAAGATATCTCCTTATAGCGGTTGGTCTACGCCGGAAATCTATGAGATTTGGTCGGGAGAGGCGATTATTTATATGCAGGAGTATGCGGAGGATCGGCCCGGTAGATGCTATGCGGTACATGCCTTTCCGGGGGATGTAGTGATCGTTCCTCCCTATTGGGTACATGCGACGATTAGTGCGAATCCGAGATTGCCTTTGACTTTCGGGGCGTGGTGCGATAGAGATTATGGTTTTGTGTATGAGGGGGTTCGTAAACACAGGGGAATTGCTTGGTTTCCTGTATTTAATGGAAGCGATGAATTAGAATGGATCGCAAATTCGATGTACGATTCCTCTCATTTGATTTGTAAATCTCCTTCGGATTATATTTCTTTAGATATTCGGAAAGGGGTATCTATTTACAGACAATTCGAGGAAAATCCGGAGATTTTCTTATATGTGCCTAATCCGGCGTTGAAGGCGGAGGTATGGCGTGATTTCGAGCCTTGAGTTTATAGATGGATTAAATACACAAGAAAAACATGAAAAACACGAGCTATAGATATTGGATGATTTATGTAATAGCGATTGTCGCCGCTATGGGAGGACTATTGTTTGGCTTTGATACCGGCGTGATTTCCGGGGCGATTCCTTTTTTCCAGAAAGATTTTGGTATAGACGATAGTATGGTGGAGGTAGTTACTTCCTCCGGTTTGCTGGGAGCTATTCTGGGAGCGCTGTGTTGTGGTAAATTGACGGATCGCATAGGACGTAGGAAAGTCATTTTGACTTCGGCTGTTATTTTCGCTTTCGGTGCGTTAGGATCGGGTTGGGCTCCGGACATTTACCACTTGATTGCCGCCCGTTTATTCTTGGGAGTGGCTATCGGGATCTCTTCTTTTGCCGTACCTCTTTATATTGCGGAAGTTTCCCCGGCGAAGTCACGGGGGATGTTTGTCGCCATGTTCCAATTGATGATTACGATCGGGCTTCTGGTATCTTATCTTTCGGATTTGTATTTTGCGGATGAGACGTCTGTTTCATGTTGGAGGCCAATGTTTTATGTGGGGGTGATTCCCGCTATTATTTTGTTCGTGGGTATGTTGCTGGTTCCACCATCTCCAAGGTGGTTGATGTCTGTTGGCCGGGAGGAAGAGAGCCTATCCGTCTTAAAGATGGTCGAGCATCCGGATTTGGTAAATGCCTCGTTTGAGCAGATGCGGAATGAGATGCGAAAGAATGATGAGCGACAAGGATGTTTTAAGGATCTGGCCCAGCCTTGGTTACGGAATGCGTTAGTTATCGCTATCGGTATTATGTTTTTCCAGCAATTTGTAGGTATCAATACCGTGATTTATTATAGCCCTAAAATCTTTTTGATGGCCGGTTTCGATGGTGCGGTCTCTGCGATTGGGGCCTCTGTCGGGGTAGGTGTTGTCAATTTATTATTCACGTTGTTGTCTGTCTACTTTGTAGATCGGCTGGGAAGGCGTAAACTTTATTTTCTGGGGTTGAGCGGTATCGTGATTTCCTTGTTGCTACTCGCTACCTCTTTTATATTCGCCGCTCAATTAGGGGATTCTGGGAAATGGCTTTCCATCGTCCTTATTTTCTTATATGTGGGATTTTTCGCTATCAGCATCGGGCCGTTAGGTTGGTTGATTGTGTCGGAAGTGTTTCCACAAAAGCTAAGAGGGTTGGGGACTTCTCTCGGCTCGTTGTCCGTATGGTTTTTCAATGCGATCGTATCGTTTACTTTCTTCAAGATATTGAAGGTGTTTTCAATATCGGGAACCGAATTAACGATCAATGGCGAAAGCCAAGGGAATCCGGCGGGAGCGTTCTTATTTTATGCGTTCATTGGAATTGTGGCGATTATTTGGGGATATTTCTATGTACCGGAAACGAAAGGAGTTTCATTGGAGAAGATCGAGGCTTTTTGGAGAAAAGGAGGACACCCGAAAGATAAAATAATATAATATGGATAGAAGAGTATTTATTAGACAAACAGCAGTTGCGGCATTAGGCGGCTTAGTGGCTTTTGATTTATCAAAGGCATCAGCTAAAAGTGAAATGGCTTTTGCCGGGAAAGGAGAAATCTCGCCCCGGGCAATCACCATGTGGGATTTTTCTTGGTTGGAGAGGCGTTGGCCCGGAGCCGGTTATGAGGACTGGGACCAAGTATTGGACGAGCTCTCGGAACGGGGGTATAATGCGATACGTATTGATGCTTATCCTCATTTAATAGCGGAGAATCCAATGAAGAAATGGTTACTTAAAGAAGTTTGGAATCAGCAAGATTGGGGAAGTCCGGATATGAATGAGGTACAAGTTCAACCGAATTTGAACTTGTTCTTGTCGAAATGTAAGGAGCGGGATATTAAGGTCGGGCTTTCTTCTTGGTATCGTCTCGATGTGGATGAGGTTTGCCTGAAATTGGATACACCGGAGAAATTGGCGGATTGCTGGCTGACAACCCTTCGTTCGATCGAGGAGGATGGGTTATTGGATACGATCCTTTATGTGGATCTTTGCAATGAGTGGCCCGGTGATTCGTGGGCTCCTTTTTTCGCTAAAACCTATCCGAATGTCGGTTGGGGGAATTGGTATAAGGAGGAATCCTTACGATGGATGAAAACCTCGTTGGAGAAGATGCGACAAGCATATCCGGATATGCCATTCTTATATTCTTTTGATCATGGGGATGTCAAGAAATATGAAGAGGTGGATTGCTCTTTTCTTGATTTGTATGAGCATCATATTTGGATGGCCCAACAGAATGGTGGAGAATTTTATAAGTTGGTGGGATATGGCTACAATCGTTTTTCACCGGATGATTATAAGAATGTGGTGAAAAACGCGGAACGGGTTTATCGGGAAAGACCTGAATATTGGCAGAAATTGTTGACTGATAAGATCGAGCTTATGGCTTCCGTGGCCCGGAAGAATCGCCGTCCTCTCGTTACGACAGAATGTTGGGGATTGGTGGATTATAAGGATTGGCCTTTATTGAAATGGGATTGGATAAAGGATCTTTGCGAGTTAGGAGCTATTACGGCTGCCCGTACGGGTATGTGGGTCGGTGTAGCGACCAGTAATTTTTGCGGACCTCAGTTTGTTGGGATGTGGCGGGATGTGGAATGGCATAAACGATTGACTTCTATTATCCGTTCTTCTCCGATTGATGCGTCTCTCATGAAGAATAATGAGGTAGCGGCCAAATTGTTGAAACGGCTTTAATCTTGGGATGGTATGTATTACGATCATTCTTATATTTTGATAAGATTCTAAAAGCAGGAGGTAAATTTCTATAAAGTTTATGTCTTTAATAATTGTAACTTGCCTTCGTGAAAGAGTTAAATAAATCGGATGTCATGAAAAGAATAATTTTAATTATGTGTTGTTTCCTATCTGTATTCGCTTGGGCCGATGATGGGAGGACAACGATCTCATTAAATGGGGAATGGGATTTCGATCAAACGGAACTGGCTTTTCCTCCACGGAAATATACCCGTAAGATACCGGTTCCGGGATTGGTGCATTTAGCGAGGCCTAAAATCTCTCAATACGAGAAATTCTTTAAGAAACCTGACGGCGTGGAGCTGGTGGAACAGTTTAATTTCTTAGAGAGAGATTATACGCCGATGTATAATTGGTATAAGCGGAAAGTATTTATCGATGAGAAATTTAAGGATGAGCAATTATTCCTTACGATAAAGAAAAGCCAATATGTTACACGAGTCTTCGTGAATGGGCATGAAGTGGGGGCTTCTATGGAATGCTATACTCCAATGGATTTTAATATTACGAGTGCCGTAAAATATGGCTCGGACAATGAGATATTGATTCAGGTGGGCGACCGGGCGTGGTTGCCTAGCGAGGCCGCCGGCGGAACGGATAAGGAGAAAGTCCATTACCTACCCGGAATCTGGGATGACGTGTTCATTACGGCTACTGGTAAGATGCGGGTCGATAAAGTTTTATTCCTGCCTTCTCTGGCTAAAGGATTGGTGACAGTTAAGACCTTGGTGAGAAGTTTGTATCCACCCCAAATGTTGTATGGGGATAAAATGAAGGATTCTTGTAAGATTGAGTACTGTGTCAAGGAGAAGACTACAGGGAGGATAGTAGGAAAGAAAATGATTGAAGGTGAGGCTAAGCGGGATAATAGGACTTATTTCGAAACGAGTATCTCTTTGGATAATCCGAAGGCTTGGACTCCTGATTCCCCTTTCTTGTACGAAGGTGAGGTCTCGGTGTATGACCAAGATGAGCTTGTAGATCGTTATTCCGTGAACTTCGGTATGCGTGATTTTTCGAGAAAAGGTAAATTCTTTACGCTTAATGGGGATAAATTCTACTTACGAGGTTCCAATATTACGCTTCAACGTTTCTTTGAGGACCCGGATTGTCAAGCGTTGGCTTGGGATCGGGAATGGGTGAAGAAACTGATGGTAGACCTGCCAAAGTCAATCGATTGGAACGCTATGCGAATATGTGTAGGAATTGTACCTGACTTCTGGTATGACCTTTGCGACGAGTATGGTATCGTATTACAGAATGAGTGGCTATATTGGCAAAATCATGGATGGGATGAACAGGTACGTAAGGAGTATACGAATTGGGTATGGAGCGATGGCAATCATCCCAGTATCGTGATCTGGGATGCGATCAATGAGAATTGGGACAGTTATATAGGAAATACGCTGATTCCCGAACTAAAGGAATTAGACCCGACCCGGATCTGGGATGCCGGTTACATGACATCAGATCAGATGGGGACGAACGATGAGATGGATGAACCACACCCTTATCGTGCGCTTACGTTGATGCATTCCAGCGAACTGAACGACTACTTCAAAAACAATCCCTATAACTTAGGTGCATTGCATGAGAATTGGGTAGGTTTCTCTTCTATACTAGATGCGGGCGTTCCTCAGTTGGTGAATGAGTACGGATGGATTTGGTTATGGCGTGATGGACGGCCCTCGAAATTGACACTTAACAATTACAATTACTATCTTGGCGAGAATGCCACTCCGGAACAATGTCGTGAATTGCAGGCATATTGGTTGGAACTTGAGACGGAATGGCTGCGTTCGGAACGTTCGGTAGGCGGAATCTTGGCTTTTTGTCATTTGACCAATAATTATGGTTTCACGGGAGATTGGTTCATCAATGATATCAAGGATTTGGAACCTTCACCGGCTTTCCGCTGGTTCAAGCATTGTTTCGCCCCCTCGGCAGTCTTTATCGATTTAGCGGATCGTCGTTATACCAAACATCTCGAGCCCTTGAAACCGGGTAGTGATTTAGTATTCAACTTGGTAGGGGTGAACGACTTGAATAAGGAGTCGTCTGGAAAAGTTCTCTTGAAACTACTAGACGAGAAAGGAACTATTATTTCGACACAAGAAGAGTCTATTGTGATTGAACCTTTTGGCAAGCGGCTTCAACCTTGCCTTCTGAAATTGCCCTCAAAATCAGGAGGCTATCTTCTGATAGCCGAGTATCATGAGAAGGGGAGGGCGAAACCAGTACTTAGTCGCCGTTATCTAAAAGTAGGCGATGCGGTAACCTCTTTCAAGGATTACTTTGAGTATACATTAAATTAGTTAGGTTAGCTTTTATATCCAATTTCCTACGGCGGCACTCCTCGTGAGTGCTGTCGAGGGGAATGCTACCCCTTTTTTGAAAATACTCAGAGTCCGACTAACCAAAAAGTAATGTTAGGAATATTGTTTAAACCTTTAAATTCGAATAGTTTATGAAAAAGAAAAGTAAGGATCAGCGATGGCGTTGGATATGTGTCGGGTCATTATTGCTCGCTTCCTTAAATGGCAATCTGGAGGCAAGCGGCCTTTCCCATCCTAATGTAAATCCGGTGGAAGTTTCTCAAGCGACAAGAAAATTGCGAGGAACGATCTTGGATACAAATGGAACTCCGGTTATCGGTGCGAGTATTTCCGTAAAAGGAACTACTACCGGTACGATCTCTGACATGAATGGCGTATTTACGCTAGATGTGAAAAATGGCGATGTATTAGAAATCTCGTTTATAGGCTATCTCTCCCATACGGTTAAGGTCGGTACGCAGACTGATTTACAGATTGTCTTGAAAGAGGACACGCAAGCCTTGGATGAGGTGGTAGTGGTTGGTTATGGCGTTCAGAAGAAGAGCGTGATGACAGCGGCCATCAGTCGTGTCACCTCCGATGATTTGGAGAAGCTGACGCCGACCCGGGTAGAGGATGTGTTACGAGGAAAAGTCTCGGGAGTAAGCATTATGCAGAATTCCGGACAACCGGGAGCCGAGTCGAGAGTCCGTATCCGTGGTACAGGAACTATCAATGATAGTAACCCTTTGTATATTGTGGACGGAATGCCACTTGAAGGAGGTGTCGATTATCTGAATCCGCAGGATATACAATCTATCGAGGTCTTAAAAGATGCCGCTTCAGCCGCTATCTACGGTTCACGTGCGGCTAATGGTGTTATTCTGGTTACGACAAAGAGCGGGAAAAAAGGAAAAGCGGTTGTCAATTATGATTTCTCTATCGGTTGGCAAAATCCTTGGCGAAAAAGGTCGGTCTTGAATGCCACCGAATATGAGACAATAATGAATGAGGCTTACGTGAATGCCGGGATGGACCCTATTTACGATGATCCTTCGAAAGCAGGTGTAGGGACGAACTGGCAGAATGAGATTTATAACGAGAATGCCCCGATCATGAATCATCAAGCGAGCATCAGTGGGGGTGGTGATAAGGGAAGCTATTTCCTCTCTTTTGGTTATTTAGATCAAGAAGGAATTGTTGGAGGAAAAGATAAGTCGGATTATAAACGATATAGCTTACGTTTCAACAATACCTATAATGTGTTTGAGAATAAGGCGAATAAATTTTTCCGTAGTTTCAAGGTCGGTACGAACCTAGGATATACACGGATCATATCCAAAGGTATTTCGGAGAATGACAACTTCTCCGGCCCGTTAGCAAGTGCGGTGATGACTCCACCGAACGAATCGGTCTATCTGGAGAATCCTTCGGCGGAAGATCTCGCTTATTACGAGAAAAATTATCCCGGCTATGTCAAGGATGATGAAGGCCGCATCTATAACGTGATCGAGAATCAAGAGATCGTGAATCCGGTCGCTATGATGCAGACCTTAAACAATAACAAGGACTGGGATAAATTTGTAGGTTCTGTTTGGGGTGAATTGGAAGTATTCGAGAATCTTACGTTTAAGACCTCTCTCTCCACGGATATGGCTTTTTGGGGCGAAAGGAATTGGTTCCCAGTTAGCTATTTGTGTTATATGGTCAAGACTGAGAAATCGAGGGTGGAGCAAACGATGAATCGTGGCATGAAGCTTCTTTGGGAGAATACGTTGAGTTATAAACGTTCGATCGATAAACATAATTTCGCCGTTTTACTGGGAACCTCTATGGAACGGTATGATAGTAAAAAGGTAAAGGGAACAGCCTTGAATTTACGAGCGGAAGATGATCATAAAGCATGGATCGATTTTACCAATAGTGCCTCTCCCGGCGATCAGCATTCGGAAGGTGGTGCGACAGAGCATCGGATGGCGTCCGTTTTCGGACGATTAAACTATAATTATGACGAAAGGTATATGCTTGAGTTAACCCTTCGTCGGGACGGTTCCTCTAACTTCGGCCGGAATAATCAATATGCTTATTTCCCTTCCGTCTCCGCAGGCTGGACGTTGACTAACGAGCCTTTCATGGAAAATAAACCGGGATGGTTCGATTTCTTAAAAGTACGCGGAAGCTGGGGCCAAAACGGAAATGAGAAAATCGGGTCGTTTGGATATACTACGACGATGACCGGAGGAAATAACTATAGTTTCGGGGCAGGCTCGAACGGTGTCATCCATAGCGGAACAAAACCTACTTCTTTGGCCAATCCTGATTTGCGCTGGGAAACTTCGGAGCAATTGGACTTTGGATTTGATTCCCGCTTCTTTAATAACTCCCTTTCTTTTAGTTTTGATTGGTTCAAGAAAGATACAAAAGACATGTTGATGGAGCGTCCGATACCCCTATATGTGGGAAGTGGCTCGCCTTTGTCGAATGTCGGGACATTGACCAACCAAGGTATCGAGCTTGAAGTCGGTTATAAATTAAGTGTAGATAAAGTGAATCTATCTTTCTTGGCGAATGCTTCTTATGTGAAGAATGAGATCAAGAATCTGGGAAATCAAACAGGATATATCGATAAGGAGAGTTTACCGACTTTAGGTACGGTATCAAGGAACCAAAATGGTTATCCGATCGGTTATTTCTTCGGATATAAGGCGATTGGGGTTTTCCAGACACAAGAGGAGATCGATAACTATATCAGTCCTGCTACCGGTAAGCCTATACAACCGAATGCGGTACCCGGTGATACGAAATTTGAGGATTTGAATGGAGACGGCGTGATCAGCGATGATAACGAGGACCGTACGATGATAGGCAAACCTAATCCGGATTGGATGGTTGGACTTACTGTTGCGGCTGATTGGAATGGCTTTGATTTAAGTGCCTTTTTCCAAGGTTCTTTCGGAGCGGATGTTTTCGATGCGTTACGCCGTTATGAGTTGGCGGCGGTCAATTATACGTCGGATGCTTTGGAAAGATGGACAGGACCGGGCACCTCCAATTCGATGCCAAGGATTGTCTTGGGTGATACGCCTAAGAACTTCCGTCCGTCTACTTTGTTGGTTCACGATGCTTCTTTCTTGCGCTTACGTAATTTACAGGTAGGTTATACGCTGCCGGCCCAGTTGACCCGAAAAGCTTATATACAACGCTTGAGGTTTTATGCGTCGTTCGATAATTTGTTGACTATTACGGGATACAAGGGAATGGATCCGGAAATCGGTTCGACAATGGGTATAGATAAGGGTGTATATCCTCAAGCCCGGGTTTATACATTTGGATTGAATTTGACATTTTAATCATTAAAATTAGTGTTATGAATAAATATATTTATCTGCTAGCCGTTGTATTCGGACTAAGTGGCTGCAATGATTTTTTAGAGTTGTCTCCGACGAATAAGGTTATCGAAACGGATTATTACAAGACACAGGAGGATTTGACCGAGGCATTGGTCGCTGCCTATGACCCGTTGAAATGGAACGCTTATAATGCGTATAGCTCTTATGAACTGGTAAGTAATATCATGTCGGATGATGCGGAGACCGGTGGATCGACGGTATCGGATCAACCGCAGTTGCAGCGAGTGAATGATTTTACCAATTGGGTGACACCGACAAACTTACCCGAGGGTTTATGGGGGCGTTCGTATGAGGGTGTGAACCGTGCGAATATCGTGATAGAGAAATGCCCTCTTCTTCCGGAGGGGACGATGTCGGAGGAGCTTCGTGATCGTTATGTGGCTGAGGCTCATTTCTTGCGTGTATTTTATTATTTCCAGTTGTGGCGTTTCTTTGGATACATACCGTATTACGAGACGAATTTGGGATTGGATGATATAACAACTGTCCCTCAGTTACAGCCGGATGAGGTCTATGCGAAATTAATCGAGGATTTAGATAATAATGTTATTGGGAAGTTACCTAAGATAGTCCCGGCTAATGAGAAAGGACGAGCTACGAATGGTGCCGCTATCGCGATGAAAGCACGTATCGTTTTATATCAGAATGATGATACTAAAATGAAGGAGATCGCCAGCCAATTGAAAGAACTAATTACCGATCCTGCCTATCAATATGATTTGATCCCGGATTATAAAGTTCTTTTTGATGATGAGTATGAATGGTGCAAAGAATCTGTTTTTGAAGTCAATTATACGGAAATCGGGAACTCGAATGATTGGGCAGGCAAGGCTAATCAAGGTAACTCCGATATAATAATGCTAGGAGCCAGAGGTTTGAAAGATCCTAATAATGTATATGTGGAAGGTTGGGGTTTTGCGCCTGTAACAAAAGCATTGAATGATGCGTTTTTACCAAATGATCCTAGAAAGTGGACAACAATCATAGATCATGAGGAGTTTAGAGCGGAAGGCGGGACGGTTAGCTCGGATGTGAATCAATATACAGGATATAGCGTACGCAAATATCATCCTCGTGCGGGGTATTCTTCTACGGTTGGCACGGAAGCGCTGAATTATAAGAACAATTACCGTGTAATTCGTTTCTCCGACGTATTATTGATGGCATCGGAAGCTTTGTTGAGAAGTGGAGGTAGCGTAGGCGAGGCACAGGATTATTATGCGAGAGTCGTTAAACGTGCGATGGGGGATGATTATAAGGTTCCGGCGGTTTCATTGGATAATATCTATAAGGAACGCCGTTATGAGTTTGCGATGGAAGGTATTCGTTATTGGGATTTAGTACGTACGAACCAAGCAAAAGATTTTATCAAAGGCTGGGATGATACAAAGAAATACTTGCCGATTCCTCAGTCGGAGATTGATAAGTCGGATGGCCATTTGGTACAGAATCCTCATTTCTAAGAATTGAGCTGTATTTACATTTGTTCATTTTAGGAGAACCTGATAGCTTTTAATTTGTTGATAATTAGATATGGATGTGCGATCATTTGTCCACATCCATGTTTTTTGTCTTTAAGTAAATAGTTTAAATCGATAAAATATGAGATTAAAATAGAGTAATAACGGTACACGAATACCCATTTGCGACCGCTTACGATCCCGTTCGTTGGCTATTCACTTACGGATCCAAAAAGAAGGACATTTCTTTTTAGATGGGATAAGCTTGTATTCCAGATCTTTTTATGTACATTTGAAGCCACCCAATAGTGGGGTAACTAAAACATGATATGACTATGGAAAAGAAAACAGAAAAAGAGGAGAAGTATATGAAGGAATTACAAGATCGATATATCCGTTTCGACTGGGCCATCAAACGCCTACTCCGGCAAAAAGCGAATTTCGGAGTGCTAGAAGGCTTTCTTACCGTGTTCTTGGGCGAGCAGATCAAGATTGAGGAGATATTGGAGAGTGAGGGAAACCAGCAAATGGCCGATGATAAATTCAATCGGGTGGATATCAAGGCTAAGAACACAAAGGGAGATATCATCCTTATCGAGATCCAGAATACCCGCGAGCTTTATTATTTGGAACGTGTGCTTTATGGCGTGGCGAAGGCCGTCACCGAGCATCTTCATTTGGGACAGGATTATTCCGGGGTGAAAAAGGTCTATTCCATCAGTATCCTTTATTTTGATATAGGCGTAGGAACCGATTATCTGTATCACGGGCAGAACCAATTTGTCGGCGTGCATACCCATGATCATTTACAGGTAAATACCAAGGAGAGGGGTGCGATCGTCAAGCGTCTTCCCTCGGAGATCTTTCCGGAGTATATATTGGTCCGGGTGAATGAGTTTGATAAGGTGGCCGTGACCCCCTTGGAGGAATGGGTGCGATACTTGAAAGATGGGATCATAACTTCCGGAACGACAGCCCCCGGCTTGGAAGAGGCACGAGAGAAATTACGCTATTACTCAATGTCTCCCGAGGAACGTTATGCTTATGACGAACATCTGAATGCGATTATGATCCAGAATGACGTGTTGAGCACTGCTAAGTTTGAAGGACGGGAAGAAGGATTAGCAGAAGGATTAGCAGAAGGCAGAGAAGAAGGACTAATAGAAGGTCGAGAAGAAGGCCGTGTGGAAGAACGTCTAGAAACAGCTCGGCGTATGCGGTCTGATGGGCTTTCGATGGAAATGGTCGTGCGTTATACTGGTTTGTCAGAGGAGGAAATAAATAATTTATGACATCCTTGAGGCTTTGCTAGCGGAGCAGGATCGGTTCTTTTAAGTTCTTGGCCTGCTCCTCGGATGATGTTCCAGTATCTCTTTGCGAAGGAATTCCCGGTCGATATGTGTATATATCTCGGTGGTGGTGATTTTCTCATGCCCCAGCATCTCTTGGATAGCGCGTAAGTTGGCGCCTCCTTCCAGCAAGTGGGTGGCGAAAGAATGACGGAAGGTATGGGGACTTACGTTTTTATGGATACCGGCGGCCTCCGTCTGTTGCTTGATGATATGAAATACCATGATACGGGAGAGGGCCGTTCCTCGCCGGCTTAGAAATAAAATATCCTCGAAGCCTTTTTTAACCACGACCGAATTCCGGTCATACAGATAGTTTTTAATTTCCCGCAAAGCAACTTCGGAGATAGGAACAAGCCGTTGTTTGCTTCCTTTACCCTCTACCCGGATGAAACCTTCCTTGGGATATATATCCGAATAACGCAGGCCAGTAAGCTCCGATACGCGCAGTCCACAACTATATAAAACCTCCAGCATCGCACGGTTCCGCTGTCCCTCGGGAAGCGTGAGGTCTATCGTGTCGAGAATGCTATTTATCTCGTTGACGGTTAATACTTCCGGCAGCTTCAATCCGATCTTGGGAGACTCTAACAATTCGGTCGGATCATTTGTTATATAATTGTCAAGCAATAAGAAACGATAGAACGATTTGATACCCGAGATGATGCGTGCTTGCGATCGGGGATGGATACCGATGTCACGTAATTGGGCGATGAACTGTTGCAAGTCGTCGTAGCTGATCTCCTTAACGTCCTTTTTCTCATCCTCTGCGAAACGTAGCAATTTGTCAAGATCTGTCAAATAGGCGTCGATGGAGTTGGCAGAGAGCGATTTTTCTAATCGTAAATAGGTATTATATCGGTTTATTATATCTTTTCCTTGTCGCATTGTCGGTATGTCGTTATGAATGTGTCAAATAAAATCCTTACCTTTGCCGGATAATTCCGGCCTCAACGGGCGGTACAAAGGTAATAAACTTACAATTAAGAATGAAGAAGATTCAGATCATCAATGGCCCTAATTTGAATCTGTTGGGCAAGCGAGAACCGACAGTATACGGAAATGCCTCGTTCGAGGACTATTTGAGCGAGTTACGTGCCCGCTTTCCTCAGTGTGAGATATCTTATTATCAAAGTAATGTGGAAGGAGAGATAATTAACAAGATCCATGAGGTGGGTTTTGAATATGACGGTATCGTGTTGAACGCCGGCGCTTATACGCATACTTCCATTGCGTTGCACGATGCTATCAAGGCGGTTACTACGCCAGTCGTGGAAGTGCATATCTCGAATGTGCATGCCCGTGAATCGTTTCGTCATGTGTCGATGATATCGGCGGCATGCAGGGGAGTGATTCTTGGGTTTGGGCTGGATTCGTATCGGTTGGCGATCGAATCGTTTATGTGATAGAAGGTTTAGAAGGTTATCAAATAGAATTAATAATTAGGTTATAATAATTTAAGGTATATGTTAAAGCATACGAAGATTGTTGCTACAGTTTCCGACCAGCGCTGCGACGTTGCGTTCGTTGAGGCGTTATATAAAGCGGGAATGAATGTGGTGCGCCTGAATACGGCTCACATGATGGAAGAGGGGTTGACCCGTGTGGTAAATAACGTCCGTACCGTATCCGACCGTATCGGTATCTTGATGGATACGAAGGGGCCGGAAGTACGTACCACGACGACGGTAAACAAGGAACCGATCCCTTTCAAGACTGGAGAGATCGTGAAGGTAATCGGTAATCCCGATCAGGAAACTTCGCATGATTGTATTTGTGTGTCATATAAGAATTTCGTGAACGACTTGGCGATTGGCAGCGACATCCTTATCGATGATGGTGATCTGGAAATGAAGGTTACCGGGAAATCCGGCGATTGTTTGCTTTGCGAGATCCAGAATGACGCTACGCTAGGTAGCCGCAAGAGCGTGAATGTGCCGGGCGTACGTATCAATTTGCCTTCGTTGACTGAGAAAGACCGTAATAATATCCTTTGGGCGATCGATCATGATCTCGATTTTATCGCTCACTCATTTGTTCGCAACAAACAGGACGTATTGGATATCCAACGTATCTTGGACGAGCGTAACAGCCCTATCAAGATTATCGCTAAGATCGAGAATCAAGAGGGTGTAGACAATATCGAGGAGATTTTGGAAGTGGCTTATGGCGTCATGATCGCTCGTGGTGACTTGGGTATCGAGGTTCCGGCCGAGAAGATCCCGGGTATCCAGCGTATGCTGATCCGTAAATGCGTGGAGGTGAAGAAGCCGGTTATCGTGGCTACGCAAATGCTTCATTCCATGATTAATAATCCTCGTCCTACTCGTGCCGAGGTTACGGATATCGCCAACGCTATTTATTATCGTACGGATGCTTTGATGTTAAGCGGTGAGACGGCTTATGGAAAATATCCGATCGAGGCGGTACAGACCATGACGAAAGTGGCTCGTGAAGCTGAGAAGACTAAGCTTTCCGCAAATGATATCCGTGTGCCGATCGAGGGGAATGATTTAGACGTGACTTCTTTCTTGGCGAAACAAGCCGTTAAGTCTTCTTCTAAATTACATGTGAAGGCGATTATCACGGATAGTTATACGGGTCGTACGGCACGTTATCTGGCCGCTTTCCGCGGAACCTCTACTGTGTTCGCTATATGCTATAATCCTCGTGTGATGCGTATGTTGGGTCTTTCTTATGGGGTATGGGCGGTTCATCAGCCGTACAACGACAGTCGTAGGGGATATTTCTATGATGCGTTGAACCAGCTGATCCATAGCGGACGTATCACTCGCAACGATATGGTAGCGTATTTGAGCGGTAGCTTCGGCGAAGGTGGCGGTACCAGCTTTTTGGAGATTAACAACGTAGGAAAGGTGCTGGATGCCGGCACGCAATATCAGTTGCCTACTTTTAAAGAGTAAGAGGAATGTTTACGGGCGAGATTGATGCGTATATTCTTTCTCATATAGATGAAGAAGGGGATTTGCTGTCGGCGTTGAATCGCGACGCCAATGTGAACCTTCTCCGTCCGCGTATGCTATCCGGGCATTTGCAGGGTAGGATATTGAAGATGTTTTGCCGGATGATTCGTCCGAGAAGAGTCTTGGAGATCGGGACTTATACGTCTTATGCCACTTTGTGTATGGCGGAAGGCATGGAAGAGGGGGCGTTGATCCATACGATTGAGATCAATGACGAGATGGAGGATTTTATCATGAAATATCTTTCCCGCTCGCTACATAAGGACAAGATAAAAGTCCATTTTGGGGATGCGATGGAGATTATCCCCCGTTTGGATGAGACGTTCGATATGGTTTTTATCGATGCCGACAAACGCCTGTATTCCGAGTATTATGATTTGGTATTCCCGATGGTCCGTCCGGGCGGCTTGATTCTCGCGGATAATACGCTTTGGGACGGTAAAGTGGTAGAAGAAGTGCATCCTTCCGATAAACAAACGAAGGGAATACTGGTTTTTAATGAAAAGGTTAAGCAAGACGATCGGGTAGAGAAGGTGATCCTCCCTTTACGTGACGGCTTGACGATGATCTGGAAAAAGTAAATAATAAAGCGTATGGAAAGTACTAGATTACAAAAGATCGAACGCCTTCTTCAGAAGGAGTTGAGTGATATATTTCAGAAGCAGACGCAAGGAATGCATGGCGTATTGGTCTCTGTCAGCGTAGTTCGTGTAAGTCCGGATTTAAGTGTGGCGAGAGCTTATTTAAGCATTTTCCCGTCGGATAAATCGCAAGAGCTATTGGAGGCTATACGGAGCAATACGAAAGCGATCCGTTTTGATTTGGGGCAACGTATTCGTTTGCAGGTTCGTAAGATTCCTGAATTGAGCTTCTTTATAGACGATTCATTGGATTATATCGAGAATATCGACAATCTTTTGCATAAGTAATCAGAGGAGCCTTGAATCTTCCGTTCTATATAGCCCGGCGATATCTCTTTTCGAAGAAGTCGCACAATGCCATAAATATCATATCGATGGTATCGGTATGCGGGGTTGTTGTCGCCACGATCGCCTTAGTATGCGCCTTGTCGGTCTATAATGGTTTCAACGATTTGGTATCTTCTCTCTTCAGCAATTTTGATCCGGAGTTGAAGATCATGCCCCGGAAAGGGAAGGTTTTCGACCCGACCTCGGAAGAGATACGTAAGGTGAGGGAATTGCCCGGCATTGTTTGTTTTAGTGAGGTATTGCAGGACAATGCCTTGGTCCGTTATCGAGATCGTCAGGGTGTAGCTACCTTGAAAGGTGTAGACGAGCAATATGAGAAACTGGCGCAGATCGATAGTATCTTGATCGATGGAAAGTTCCTTCTGAATGACGAGGTGGCGAATTACGCGAATATGGGGATCGGATTGGCTTTCTCGCTAGGAATAAACGCTGGCTTCGTCTCTCCGCTAGAGATCTACGCTCCGAAGCGGGAGGAGAAGGTGAACATGGCGAATCCGGCTTCTTCTTTCAATTTGGAATATGCTTATATCGGTGCTGTCTTTCGTACGGACCAACAGGTTTACGATGATTCATATATGATCGTGCCTTTGTCATTGGCCCGTTCTTTATTTAATTATGATAAAGAAGTGACAGCGGTGGAATTGAAGGTGAAAGATAGCGGGGATATCGCTCCGGTAAAGAAAGAGATTCAACGTATCCTAGGTGATCAATATATCGTGCAAGACCGTTTTGAGCAACAAGAGGCTTCTTTCAAGATGATGCAAGTCGAGAAATGGATGACCTTCTTGATCCTTACTTTTATATTGGCGATCGCCTTATTCAACGTGGTGGGTTCTTTATCCATGTTGATGATCGAGAAACAGGAGGATGTGAGCACACTGCGTAATATGGGGGCTGATGACAGTCTGATCCGTCGGATTTTCTTGTTTGAAGGCTGGATGATCTCCGGTTTTGGAGCTTTGATCGGAGTCTTGATCGGGGTTGTACTTTGCTTGCTACAACAAGAGTTTGGCTTTATAAAACTAGGGGAAGCTGCCGGAGCGTTTATTATAGAGGCTTATCCGGTACGTGTAGTCCCGGTCGATATAATAACAGTCTTTGTAACGGTATTAACGATAGGCTTTTTGGCTGCGTGGTATCCTGTACGATATCTTGCTAAGAAGTTGAAAATTGAGAATTGAGAATGAATACCGCTTGCCGATAATTCTCAATTCTCACTTCTTAATTAGTTGTATTCTTTTCCGTATTTGATTTTAGCGTCGGCTACGAATTGTTTGATACGTTGTTCGTCATCCTTCTTACAAATCAATAATACGTTTCCAGACTCGGCCACGATGCAATCTTTTAGCCCTTGGATAACGGCTAGACGTTTCGGGTTATTTAATGCGATCACATTGCCGGAGCATTCGTATAGCATTGCCTCGTTATTTTTCAATACTGCGTTCTCATTTTCGTCTTTATTCGCTAGGTCGAACAAAGATCCCCAGCTACCGAGGTCGGCCCAACCGAAATCTACACATAGCATATATACGTTGTGTGCTTTCTCCATGATACCGTAGTCGATGGATATATTTAGGCAATAAGGGAAATTCTCTTGGATGAACGCTTTTTCTTCCGGGGTATTAAATTTATCCTTACCTAGATCGAAACGGCTGCTGATATCCGGGAGATATTTAGAGAACGCTTCCAAGATCGTATTCACGTTCCAGACGAACAAGCCAGAATTCCAGAAGAATTCTCCACTTTCCATAAATACCTTTGCCAACTCGAGATCCGGTTTTTCAGTAAAGGTCTTCACCTTGGTGAAATCATCTACTACCGTATCACTGCTTTGGATATATCCGTATCCTGTTTCCGGGCGGCTAGGCTTGATGCCCAAGGTGACCAACGCACGGTTTCTCTTCACGAAATCCAACGCTTTTTGAACGTCCCTCAAGAAAACATCCTCTTTTAAGATCAGATGGTCGGAAGGGGCTACGACAATATTGGCTTCCGGATTGCATGCCTTAATATGATAAGCCGCATAAGCGATACAAGGAGCTGTATTGCGACGAGCCGGTTCCAAAAGTATTTGTTCTTCCGCTAATTCCGGCAACTGCTCCTTGATTAAGTCCGCATAAGATTCGTTGGTAACGATGTATATATTTTCAGTAGGGATGATTTTTGCGAAGCGATCAAATGTCATTTGCAGTAAAGACCGTCCGCTCCCAAAAAAATCAAGGAATTGCTTTGGGTAACTTTCTCTACTGAAAGGCCAGAAACGGCTACCGATTCCGCCTCCCATGATGACGCAATAATTATCTTTCATGATATTGGCTGTTATTATGATTATACGTTTACAAATGTAACGAAATAATCTTTCTATGCGAAACAATCCCGTACATATTCCCACTGTGAAAAAAATATTTGAAAATTTTTACCCAAACGCTTGCGAGTTTAAAAAAAAGCTGTACCTTTGCAACGCATTTGAGAAACAAACCTACTGCTAAAGGTTAATTAAAAATGCCCAGATGGCGGAATTGGTAGACGCGCTGGTCTCAAACACCAGTGGATTCACTTCCATGCCGGTTCGATCCCGGCTCTGGGTACGAATAAACCCTGATAATCGCTTGATTATCAGGGTTTTCTACTTTCATAGGGCGTACTAAATGTGTACTGAATGACGAATACAAAGAAAAGGTGTACTTTTATAGTTTTTCTCCCTGCGTCTTTATGATTTCTTAACTATTACCTTGTCTTTTCTTCCTTATTATTGCCGATGTTTTCGGGAAAAGTGGGATTCTTACCTTATATTTGTAGTAAGAACGTTTAAAGGCACACGATTATGGAAAATCATATAGAAACCAATTTCAGAGAAATACAGAAGATATTAGATAGTTGTATAGCGCATGACTATAAAACTAAAGTAGATGCACTATTTTTAAAACGTGAATATTTGACGCAAGCCCAGCTAAAGGATTATTTGCGGCAAGAAATTTTCCGTGTGACTGAAAATATTGTAGCCATCCAACAAAAATACCGTGTCGTGCGTAACATTGTATTGGACATGGATATTCCCGATTTTTTGTGGGAAAGTGGTTATTTTGAGGACTTGAATTCTGATGAAAGAAAAAAGTATATCGGTTTCCGCTGCTCTGATTTTGATATGGATGCATATTTGCATGAACCGTCCTGTTATGATGGGTGGCTTCCTTATTTGTCCATTATCGTTAATCTTGTCGTGCTTTCCAAATATTTGCGCTATCTGCAAGAACAGGAAAGCAATTACCATACAGATGCGGTTGCCATCCAAGAGCAAGCCTTGCCAAAAGAGAAAGAGGAAAGTGCAGATACTAATCCAACCAAGATTGTGGGCAAAAGCAATCCTTTCAAGTCCACGTTGAAAGCTAATGAAATCAAACTTCTGACCGACTGTGTGAATGAAGCGAATATGTTTACTACTACCGTCAGTGCCAAAATACTTACCGATTTTTTCAACTGCAAACTGAATGGGGTATTGAAAGTTAATAATACCCGTCTGTTAGCCTATCTTATGATGCAACTTAGCTGTTATAATTACATCGTTTATGAATGGCAGTCTGTCATAGCAAACAATAAGCTGATATTGAAGAAGATAAAAGGTGAACCGCTTACACGTACTGACCTGTCGAGTGCGACAGACCAAGCGAAAAACATCTATCCGAAAGGATATGAAATCATAGACAAATACATCAAACAACTGCAAAAAGGTTGAGCATAGATTGAACGCTCAAACAAAGGTCAATTAGACTTCATTTTCAAGCTCTTAACTTTGCCCTCGTTAACAAAAAAACGAGGGTGCGCACCTTCATATTGTTTCACCTAAATTCCTAAACAATATGGAAAAAAATTTAGAGTTAAGAGTTTCCGAACTCGAAAAGATGTTGTTCCTTTCAAAGAACGTGCTTAGCTTCGATGAAGCGAGCAAGTTCTTGAACCTTTCTAAAAGTTACCTGTACAAGCTGACTTCGGGTAACTTGATACCCCATTACAAGCCGCAGGGCAAAATGCTTTATTTTGAGAAAGCGGAGTTGGAAGCATGGTTGCGTCAGAATCCGGTCAAGACGCAGGCGCAGATAGAGCAGGAAGCGCAGAAGTATATCCTTAACCGTCCTCTAAAGAAATAACGGCTATGGAAAATAGAAAAGCGACAGAAGCCGGGCAGGACATCACCATGCAGAAAGAGGATTTCGCAGCCCTTTGGAAAACCATTCATCTAAAGGTGACGGACACTTACGAAGTACCGCCCGAAATACTTTGGGTGAACGGCTCTACCATTGGCACGCTGGGTAATTTCAGCGCATCCACGGGTAAAGCCAAGAGCAAAAAGACATTCAACATCTCCGCTATCGTTGCGGCAGCGTTGAAGAATGACGAGGTACTGAAGTATTCGGCATGCCTGCCACCGAACAAACGGAAAATCCTCTATGTAGATACCGAGCAGAGCAAATACCATTGCCACAAGGTCATGGAGCGTATTTTGCGGCTTGCCGGACTGCCTACCGACAAGGACAGGGACGATTTTGTTTTCATCGTGCTAAGGGAGCAGACACCCGACAAGCGGAAACAGATTATCGGTTATATGCTTGAAAATATGCCCGATGTGGGGTTGCTCATCATTGACGGAATCCGTGACTTGATGTATGACATCAACAGCCCCAGCGAATCGACTGACCTAATCAACCTCTTGATGCGCTGGTCAAGCGGATATAACCTGCATATCCATACCGTACTGCATTTGAACAAGGGGGATGACAACACAAGGGGGCATATCGGTACGGAATTGAACAACAAGGCTGAAACCGTCCTGCAAATCACGAAAAGCCAGCAGGACGGCAACATAAGCGAGGTAAAGGCGATGCACATACGTGACCGGGAATTTGACCCGTTCGCATTCCGTATCAATGACAACGCTTTACCCGAAATCGTGGATGATTATGTATTCCAACAACCTAAGCAGGACAGGAATTTTCCGCTTACGGAACTGACTGAACAGCAACACCGGGAAGCGTTGGAGAACGGTTTCGGCAAGCAGGTGGTACAAGGCTATTCTAATGTCATAGCGGCATTGAAACAGGGTTATGCGAGTATCGGCTACGAGCGTGGACGCAATGTTCTTGTGTCACTTAACAAGTTTCTTGTGAACAAGCGCATGATTGTGAAAGAGGGCAAGGGCTACCGCTATAATCCCGATTTCCATTATTAAAAGTCAGTTTGGTTTAGTCCGGGTGTATATACAAGAGGAATGGACTTACTATTTCCCTGTATCGGAACAGGCAGGTTTAGTATGGTACGGGTATATATATAACGGACTAAACAGGACTGGTGCACTTTTCAACTATTTTTTAGTCCCCAAAAAAGAAAATGTTATGAATATCGAAGATGTGAAACAAATACCCATCGCAGACTATCTGCACAGTTTAGGTTATTCACCTGTCAAGCAGCAGGGTAATGGCTTGTGGTATAAATCACCGTTAAGGGAAGAATGCGAAGCGTCCTTTAAGGTGAACACTGACCGCAACCTTTGGTATGACTTTGGCGCAGGCAAGGGCGGTAACATCATCGCACTGGCAAAGGAACTCTATTGCTCCGACAGCCTACCATACCTTTTAAACCGGATAGCGGAACAGACACTGCACGTCCGCCCGGTCAGTTTTTCTTTTCCCCAGCGGAGGACAGAACCGAGTTTCCAACATTTGGAAGTCCGTGACTTGACCCATCCGGCATTGCTCCGTTACTTGCAGGGACGGGGTATCAATATCGAACTGGCAAAAAGAGAATGTAAGGAACTCCATTTTACCAATAACGGCAGACCGTTCTTCGCTATCGGTTTCCCGAACATGACAGGAGGTTATGAGGTGCGCAACTCTTTTTTCAAAGGCTGCATCGCCCCGAAAGACATCACCCATATACGGCAGCAGGGAGAGCCGAGAGAGAAATGTTTGGTATTCGAGGGTTTTATGGATTATCTTTCTTTCCTCACGCTCCGGATGAAGAACTGTCCGACCATGCCCGACCTTGACAGACAGGATTATGTCATACTCAACTCTACTGTCAACGTGCCGAAAGCCATTGACGTGCTGTACCCATATGAACGCATCCACTGTATGCTTGACAATGACGAGACGGGGTATAAGGCGACACAGGCTATTGCATTGGAATACTCCTACCATGTGCGTGACTTCTCGGACAATTATAGGGGCTATTCAGACTTGAACGATTACCTGTGCGGCAAGAAGCAGGAACAGAAGAACAGCACCAGCCAAGTACAGGATATAAAGCAGGAAACCGGACAACGTGCCGCCCCAAGACAGAAAAGGGGCAGGGGGATTTAGTCTGGCAGGATTACCAACGGCAGGCGGTTTAATTTGGAGAGCAAGGTTATGTTTCGGTAAACCGAAACTACCTTGCTTTGCTCATCGCAAAGAAAATTTCTCCCGTTGGTCGCAATTTTTAAGACACCATTTAAACGTAAAAACCTATGACGAATATAAAGGATAAGCCGGGGGGACGTCCGGCAAAGAAACGGATAGAGAAGCAGCAACGGGTTGTCAGTACGAAACTGACCGAGTTGCAGTATTACGCCATCAGAAAGAGAGCCGGAGAAGCCGGGTTGCGTGTCAGTGAGTATGTCCGGCAGGCAGTTGTTTCGGCAGAGGTCATACCCCGGCTGAATAGGCAGGATGCGGACACCATCCGCAAGCTGGCAGGGGAAGCCAACAACATCAACCAACTGGCACACCGGGCAAATGCCGGAGGTTTCGCACTGGTGGCGGTGGAACTGGTGAAACTGAAAAACAGGATTGTCGAAATTATAAACCAGTTGTCGGATGATTGGAAAAATAAAAAAGGGAAGCGGGTTTAAGGGCTGCGTAAACTATGTGTTGGGCAAGGAACAGGCGGCTTTGCTCCATGCGGACGGGGTACTGACAGAAAGTCAGGGAGATATAATCCGCAGCTTCTGTATGCAGACCGGGATGAATCCCGACTTGAAAAAGCCAGTCGGACATATTGCGTTAAGCTATTCGGCAGTGGATGCACCCAAATTGACAGACGAGAAGATGATACAGCTTGCGCAGGAATATATGCGTGAAATGAAAATTACCGATACGCAGTATATCATCGTGCGCCATCAAGATCGGGAGCATCCGCACGTGCATATCGTGTTCAACCGTATAGACAACAGCGGCAAGACTATTTCGGACAGGAACGATATGTACCGTAACGAACAAGTATGCAAGAAGCTGAAAGCCAAACACGGGCTTTATTTCGCTGGTGGAAAAGAACAGGTAAAGCAGCACCGCTTGAAAGAGCCGGACAAATCGAAATACGAGATTTACAACGCTGTAAAGAATGAAATCGGAAAGTCCAAGAACTGGCAGCAGTTACAGGAACGGTTAGTGGAAAAGGGTATTACTATCCTGTTCAAGTATAAGGGGCAGACGGGCGAGATACAGGGCGTTTCCTTTTCCAAAGGCGAATACACGTTCAAGGGTTCGGAAATAGACCGTAATTTCAGTTTCTCCAAACTGGATAAATGTTTTGGGGATGTAGGGCAGGCGATAGTCGGAAGCAATAAGCAGACGGTTACTGCACCTATTCAGAAATCAGTATCAGCACCCGACAAAGCGAATAATTCTTTTATTGTAGGTTTAGACGGTCTGTTTTCCGGTTTGTCAGCCCCGGCTGATGAAATACCCGATGATTCCTTTTTGAGAAAGAAGAAGAAAAAGAAAAAACAACTTAAACTGTAAATACATGGAGGAAAATTTGATTTTAGAGGGGCTTCTCTCAATGGTTACAGAACTGAAAGAGAAGCAGGAAACACAGGTGACGCCAGCCAGTCGGGAGGAAACTCTCGAAAGACTGAACGCAATCGAACAGGCATTGTCGGAACTGCATAGTAACCCGGCTGTTCCCGAAAAGGATTTGCAGGCTATCCGAAGCCAGCTTGACGAGATAAGGAACAGGATGCAAGGTCAGCAGAAACATATCGAGGACACCAAGAAGATAGTATTGGAAACCTACCGTTGTTTCAAGGTAATGATTGACGCTTTGGGCTCTTGCAAGACGGATAAAGAGGAAGCTGCACCCTTACCGCTCTATCAACGGATTTACAACAAGGTCGCTTCTTGGATTCGTCCGGGATTGTTTCTTTTTTCGGCAGTGCTGGTTGTCTGTTCCGTTTCCATATTCTTGAATGTCCGTTTGGCTGAACGTATGCAGCAGTTGCAGGACAACGATATGAAATACCGCTATTTGCTGATGCAAGGACAGGCAGAAGGGGAAACTTTTGATATGCTGGAAAACAAGTTCAAGTGGCAACGGGATAACGGTTTTATCCGAAGTCTGACCGATTCAGTGATGGATTTTGAATACCGCATCCAAAAGCAGGCGGAAGCGTTGGAACGTGCAAGGCTGTTGAACGAGCAAGCCGAACAGCTAAAGAAAGAAGCCGATAAGTTGGGCAAGCCATAAGCAGGGAAAGCCGGAACAAATGATGAAGTACATTCACCGTTCCGGCTTTTTAGATTTACTTCTTTTTCTTCGTGCAGTGTTCTTTCTCGAACTGGCGTAGCGTGGTAATACTGAACCTTTCTTTGATGAACTCCCGTACATCGGAAGCCTTGTAATACACTTTTCCGTTGATAGTGAAGTATGGCAGCGCACCGAGAGCCCGGTAGCGTTGCAGGGTTTTGATACTTACTTTGAACAGCAGGCACAAGTCCTGATTATCCAATAGGTTGTCATCTTCGGGCAGTACCCTGTCTGCATTGCGTAGTACCCGTACATCTTTGCAGAGTTCTTCCAGTTTGGCATACAGCTTCTGCATCCATTCACCAAATTCGTCATTCTCTATATACATAATTGCTTCATGTTTCAGGTTATACATTCTTATTTGTCAATCGATTGATGAAGCAAAGTTCTAAAAATGGATGCAAAGAAATTATAGGGGAACTAATGGAATCCCCTATAAATAAACCATAAGTTGCTGATTATCTATATCCTTTCTTGTCATGTTCCTTTTTGATTAGGTCTGCCAGTCCATTAAGAAATTCGGTCAGTTTGCCCGGCTTCCGTTTTATCACGTCCTCATGTTTTTGGTAATAGTCGCCTATCTTGATATTGAACAACCATTCAAAGCCTTTAGATAAATCCACCAAATAGGCAGGCTTTCCGTTCTTATATACGATGTCTTTGGAGAGGAACAGACCGCTTACCATTTCCATGATGTTGATAAGAGTTGTTTTGTCTGCAAGAAAAAGAGGAGAAATGATTTGTTTATTAATACATTGCTGTAGTTGGTTCGGGTACTTGATGCGCCATTCAATAAGGCGTATTTCAGTGTTTAAAAGCCCTATCGCTTCATCAATTAGATGCAGATAGGGCATTTTTTTCTTGCTCAAACCGTACACGATACGATTTAAGACGGTGTAAACCAAAGGAAAAATAACGCAGTAAAACGTTGTAATCCTGCTCGTTCATACTGGAATCTGCTAAATGGATAGCCAATTCTTCAATGGCTTCTGTTAACTCTAATTCAGAAACTTCATACTGCGAGTATTCCGATAATAAACGGAAAAATCTCTGTTGTAATACACTTTCCATGTAGTGTTGAAATTATATTATTAATCATCTTTGTTTTTCATTTTTACATATCCATTTGCATAATTTCCTACAATATTGTGATTATCATCATAAATATACCCATTGGAATAATATCCTTTAAGTATTCTCTTTGAACTATAAATATACCCGTTAGTATAATTACCAATCGTTTCACCTTGCTTGTCAAATATATATCCATTTCGATAGGTAATCAATGATGTTTTGCATGAACCAAAACATAAAACACTCAGAATTAGTAACAATGTTCTCATATCATTTTTGAATTAGTATCTAAATCTTGATGTATCTACTCCTTTTATCTCCTTTTTCTTATATCCACCAAAGCGATAACTGAAATGCAGAGTAAATGCTCGTGAATAAAATCCGCTATCCATATTCAAGTTTTGCCCTTTGAAACGGACTTTTGTTGCAGGCATCCCTGTATCAAATATGTCATAGCAACGGACAGATAAACTCAATTTATCATTTGCGAAATTCCATCGCAATCCGGCAGTGAGATTAAAAATAGATTCTATATCAAATGTCCCTTGTATGACGGGGGTCTGTACATTTCCCATTAACTCGAAAGACAAATTCTTATTTACTTTAAATGTATTATCCAGTGTGCCGCTAAATACCCATTTCTTACGATTGAAAGGGATGTCGAAAAAATCATCACAGCGTTGGTGCATTTGCATACCGACTAAGGTTAATCGGGAATCCAGCCAGTTTCCTACTTTAAAGGGTAATATGATATTTGCTCCCCACACCTGCATATAGTTCCAATTTGTGTTTTTATAGATTAGTGCCAGCCTGTCAGTAGATTGATAGGCAGCTTGTGTGAAATAATCTGATGTATGCGTGAAAAACAGGCTAAGAATATACTTATTCAAAAAAATATAGCTTCCATTCAGATTATAATTCGTCATTGGCTTCAAATTCGGTGTTCCCCATAATTCTGTATATCCATTAAGATAGCTGACGGAAGATTGCATATCCCAATAGCTTGGATAAGTTTTGTCCGTAGATAATGAAAGTTGAAACACATGTTTCGGTGTTTTAAAATAAGTCAACGATGCTTGTGGATAAACTGCCCATTTATGATAATTTCCAATAGTATAATATTCTCCCGTAGCAGAAACGGATAAAGATGTACCTGTTGTATAGTTTTTGCTCAATGATACATAAAAGCTGGTAGTTTGTTCTCTTAGATTGGAATATGTATTTTGAGTTTGAATGTTACCTGTCACTTTATCATAAGTTTGAAAATCAAGATCTTTGGCAAATCGATAGGAAATTCCATAACCCAGATTCCATCCTTTTGATAGAGATTGTTTCTGGTCTGCATAGATAGAGTAGCGGTCTATTTTTTGTCCACCAACCATAGAGAAACTACTCTGACTTCCATCTTGATAATCAGCATATAGTCTTTGGGCATTATTAGAAGTATAATATGTATAATCACCACCTATGTCAAGTCCGAAGCCTGAATGATATTGCAATGTAATATTGCGCATTTGATTGTCAATATATTTATCGACATTGCTGGTTTGGTAATTGCCTGATGTCCGGCTATTATTATACTGGTCGGGGGTATAACTACCTGTGTATGCTATATTGATATTGTTTTTGTTGTTGAAGTTATACTCAAAAGCTGCTCTAAGGTCGTGTTTCCAGTACTTGCTACGCAACTGTTCATTTTGTATGATATTATGTAGTTCACCTTTTTGTGTATGTTTGGAATCAAGGTCTATGTACTCCATCTTTTTTACGTTATTTGCTCCGTACATTACATCAAAAGCCATTTTGGGAGTTGATAAACGAAAGTTTCCATTCATTCCTCCATCATTGAAATATTGGTTTTTATAGTTAGCACTTATCTCCCCCTGAAAAGAGTAGTCGTTTGAATGTTTTAAAACCATATTAATAGCTGCACCCCGTACATGATATTCAGGAGGCGCACTGTACATTACTTCTGCTTTTTCTATACGACTAACCGGAGTATTGCGCAGAATTGTTTCAAGTTGTCCGGCATCCATTGTTGTAGGTTTACCATTTAAAATAACAGTCAGTTTTCCTGCTCCAGCCAAAGTTAGTATTCCTCTATCTTCTTGTACTCCCGGTATCTTTGTCAATGCTTCATAAGCATTGTTTACGAGTTGATTTTGGGTAAGAACAGCAAGATTATATCCTAAAAGTCCATTCTCTACTTTTGCAAAAGGATGTTCTGCTTTTATAATAACTTCATCCAAAGCATAGTCTTGAGGTTGAAGTTGAATAGTTCCAGCATTATTTCCCTTACCTACCATTTGTTTAGTCTCATATAAAAGGTGTTGTATTATCAAGCGGTATTCTTTCTGTTGGCTTTTAAAAACGAATATGCCGTCGGAATTGGAAATGGATGCGCCTATATAGGTCGAATCCATTGCTTGCAAAATAATAGTCGCACCGTCTATAGGTAGTTGTTTGTCATCTATTATTTTTCCGTTAATCGTTTGCCCCCAAGCGACTGTTTGATAGCAACCTAAAAATAGGTAGAAAAATGTCAATGTTATTATTTTATTTAATCGCATCATACGAATTCAGTTTATTGATTACAAAACTATTAAAAGGTAAAAGAAACTCCTGCACCAAAGAACCATTCCCATCTTCTTTGTATTATGTTATATTGGTAGTTCGTTTGGGATTTAATAGTGACATATTTGCCTATCTCATATGAAAATCCTGCTCCTATCTGATAAGGGATAGAAGTTGCAGGAAGTATCACACTCCGTTTTTTATCCAGTGTATAGTTTCCATATACACTAAAATATAGTTTCTTATTTAAAGGAATAGCCATATTTGTATTTTGTTGAATCTTTATAAGAGGTAGATTTTTATCTATCCGACTATTGAACATAAGGCTTTTGCATTTTAGATTTCCATTCAATAGATTATTGTTATGATTTAATTTATTGTGAAACGTTGTGGCGCACCCAATATTTGCTACATTCGGAAAATCTTCTTTAAAATCAATATCTAACCTAAAATCATCCCAGTATCTATTATCGTCTTTTGGCGAATGACCAATAATAGACTGTTCTAATTCCCTTTTAAAAGCATCATCAATATGGATAGGCATTTCTCCTTTCAGCATTTTAGCCAATCGGACAGAATCGTTTGGAGTCCACCCGTTTTGTACTTGTGCATTGACTGGACGGGCGAGAAATAAAAAAAACAACAAAAATATTGCTGTTTTCCAAACGTTTGAAATTATCTGATTAGTCGCATCCACACTTCATTTAAGCCTTATCCGTTAATACATCTTCTTCAACGTCCACACCATCTTATTGGGATTATAGGCTTCGGGGGTGAAGACAGAAGTAGGGGCATCATCGTTACTACAATTTGTCAGACATAACATGGCGCAAATAATGAATGTGGAAAGCACCATACATAAAGTAATTTTCTTTTTCATCTTATCTCTATTTTAAGTGATTGACAATAATTATATATTTCTCTTCATAGGGATACTAACAATACCTTTATTAATCTCTTTTTCACCCACTTTTTTGAAGCCTAAAGATGTATAAAAAGTTTCTGCATAGGTTGAAGAATTAACTGTTATATAAGTGAAATTACAATTGCTCATCATATAATCAAATAGCGATTTCCCTATTCCTTGCTGATGATAGTGTGGCAAGACAAAGAAGAGGGATATATGTTGCCTTTCTTGATGTACACCGATTATTCCTATCAATAAATGATTGTCAAAAGCACCATATATGTCAAGTGTATTCATCAACGATGTGTCATACACGAAACTTTTAAAGGTTTCAATACCTTCTTGGGTGAAATCATTCCTGCCACATTCCATATATACTTGATAGGACAAATCAGCCGCATTATTATATTCTTCTTGTGTTAATTTACGTATCATATCAATGTTATTAAATCATGAATGCAAAATACGGAAGAATAAAGAAAAAAGGTCTTGACAATTGTCAAGACCCCGGTATAATGGATGTTAAAAGATTGGCTATTTCTCCAGTTTGCGGCGTATGCGACTAACTGTTTCAGGAGTAACCCCTAAGAAAGAAGCTATACTTTTCAAGGGTATAGTATCTTTAAGGTCAGGACAACGTTTCATTAGTCTTTGATATCGTATTTTAGGTGTACAATACGAATCGAGCAATCGTTCATACACCATTTCATATAGATTTTCAGCTACATATCTTCCTAATCGTTGAGTTTCCATATTCGTTTCCCAACATTCTATAATATCATGGCGTGATATTTCATAAACAGAACAGTCTGTTAACGCTTGAATGCTCACTGCTGACAGACAACTTTTCATAAAAGAAGAATAGTCACATACAAATTCATCGGTAAAAGCATATCCTACAATGTGTTCTTCTCCTTCTTCGTCAATATGCGTATATTGAAATGTGCCATGTTTTACCCATCCAGCAAAACGTTCCACCTCATTTTGCCGGATAAAGAAATCTTTCTTATGGTAAGTACGCAATATCCCTTTTCTCGCAAATAAATCTTTTACATGGGAATAGTCCAAATTGTTGAGATATGTATTAAAATCATTCATTATCGTAAGCTATTTATTCAGTCCACGGCGTATGCGACTGATTGTTTCCGGTGTGACTTGCAAGAAAGAAGCAATCTCCTTTAACGTAATGTACTCTTGAATATTGGGGCATCTATTCAATAAGTCAAGATACAGCTCTGCTGTGGTCTTGCAGTACATATCCATTAATCTATGATACATTAATAAGTATGATTGTTCAACAAGCGTACATTTTAGTTGCATGGTTTCTACATTTGCAGCAAAGAATTCCTCCACTTTTGAATAGGACATATAACAAATCTTTGTATCGCAAACGGCTTCAATTGTTACTAATGACGGTTGATTGGGTTCTATAAGAGTGCATAAACTTCCTGCAAATTCTCCGGAGAAAGTATATCCTACTATGTGTATGTTTCCTTTTTCATCCACACGAGTATATCTCAATAAGCCGTGTTCAATATAAGCTCCCCGATGATTCACTTTGCCTTGAATAGTGAATCGTTCGCCCTTTTTGAGTTCGATATAAGTACCATGTTCCAAAATGAACTGCTTTAGCTGTTCTAATTTCGAATGGTTGGCATATTGTGAGTTAAAATCTTCCATACTATAAACTAATTACAATTGAAATATAGAATAACTTCGTGAGTTGTTCTCTCAAAAAGCAAAAATAGATTCCTGACTTTATCAAAACATCTTCTCTTTTTTTAATCCACTTTATTGTGAGTTTAGTTTGTGCTTTTGTATATATATCCAAAACGAACTAGACTTATTTCTATTGACTGAAAGTATATGCTGGCGAAAGAAGAAATAACCTTTTTCTTTTCGCCAATTTTAAAGTTTGTAACTCTCATAGTTTGAGGAAGAAATGAACTCTTTTATTTCTTCTTCTGTTGGAAGCTCTATCCTATACTTCTGTACAAAGATATTTGGGTCTAATCCGGCTGTGGCATACTTTACTAATGTATCTCCCTTTTCAGTGCAAAGCAGAATACCGATAGGTGGATTATCATCCGGCTGCATCACTTCCGCTTTGAAATAGTTCAGATACATATTTAGTTGCGAAGCATACTCATGGTGGAACTTGTCTATCTTCAATTCTACAATAACATGACATTTCAAAATACGGTGATAGAACACAAGGTCGGCAAAGAAATAATCTTCATCAATCAAGATGCGTTTTTGCCGGGCTTCAAAGCAGAAGCCATGTCCCATTTCTAACAGGAAGTGTTGCAGGTTGTCAAGAATGGCTTGTTCCAAATCAGTTTCTGTCACCAATGCACGTTCATTCAACCCTAAGAACTCCAAAGTAACAGGAGTATTGATAACATCTTTAGGTTGTAATAAGGTTGCTTGTTGCTGGACTAAAGCGGAGAGGGCTTCTTTGTTTTTGGATAGTCCGCTACGTTCGTAATATAAAGATGCGATTTGTCGCTCCAACTCCTTTACAGACCAGCAGCCACGAATAGTTTCCATTTCATAGAAAGCACGTTTTACCGGGTTCTCAATTCCCGATATAGTGTTTAAATGGGTGGAAGATAATTTATTGAATAATCTATCAGCTGGAATCATCCATGTTTCGGTTTGTGGGTATTCTGTTGATAGTTTCCAAACTCCACTTTCAGATTCGGCGGTCATCAACCGCCGAATTGGTTCTGTGAATTCGGCGGTCAATGACTGCCGAATTTGAATTTGTGATGCAATATATTGTGTAACAGGTTCTTTTAGTTGTGGATAAACAAGATACAACCGCCTAAATTCACGGAATCTACGTTCATTCAGCCCTTTTGTTTTCAGTCGTTGTTCCAGCTTCTTCAACAGTTGTTCACCGTAGGCGGCACGGTCTTCTCCGTTCTGCTCAAATTCTACGATATAGCAACCCATAAGCCAGTTACGGGAAGTAAGGGCAAGGTTTACAGCATGTGCGGCTTGTGCCTGCAACGTGTTCTGTATCGTGCTGATATGTTTTACTAATG